>Ga0080005_119745_pt1 | contig 14933 bp, 29 predicted proteins | sample JossMetagenome_2_FD_69208 | JGI IMG/M metagenome (GOLD analysis project Ga0080005, IMG submission 69208) | Hot spring sediment microbial communities from Joseph's Coat, Yellowstone National Park, USA - JC3_ASED (SPADES assembly) (version 2) | ecosystem: Environmental > Aquatic > Thermal springs >... | reverse complement strand
TTTTCGCACAGCTTCGCACGACGTAAATTTGTCAATTCGCATGATTTTTCGCACAACGAGGAGCCAGCCCAAAAAGATTACTTTTAGCAATCCCCTCCCGACCAAATCTCGATATTTATCTTAAGTCCTTGGGAATATGGAAAGAGGGATTGCCCTCCCTTTCTCCCTCTTTACGAATCATGGATATTTGCTTGGACATTGATCTTCACATTGCGCCATAAACGTCTTAGCATACATGCTAAAACATCTTCGCATGGGCGGGAATAAGTAAAAACGGCAGATCGGATAAGACTTTTAAGCATGTGGCCGCGATCGCATATGTTCGAGATATTCAAGTCGGCAGATAAGAGCGAGCTGAAGTATTGCGTGTTCGTGGTGGACGCTGGCGGCGTCCCTCGCGTTCTGTGCGACAGGGCCGAGAACACCGAAAGGCTTGCTGAGTTCGTAAAGGGCACGCGGGGCGGTTGCGCCGTCGAGATCCACAAAGATGGAAAGACGTATACGGTCTGCGACACGGCCCAAGAGCTCGAAAAGCTGTTCAGGGTCAAGTTGAAATGAGCGCGGACGTGAGCAGTCTCGTCCAATTCCTTCAGATGTTATTCCAGTTGTTCCAAACCGCGTTCCAGACCGCGTTCAGCAACCCCCTCTCCGGGATAGCAATAGGCGGCTTTCTATTCCTGCTGGGCAGGATGGCGAAGGCGCTTGAGGCGGCGGGCATCCTGATCGTGGTAATAGCGGTCGTCGCGCTGGCGCTTCAAGCGCTCGGGCTCAAGCCGTGGCCTTGAGAAACATAGCGACCTTGAGAAACGCACTGGTTTTCTTCTACGCCTTGATAGTGCAGCTCTCTATTTTCCAGCTCGGCCTACTGCTCGGCTACTACAGCCCTGTGGGCATCGTCGTCACGGCCTCCGCAATGCCGTACGCCCCGCCGCTCTCGGTGGCGTTTCTCCTGCCCGAGCCCCCCGGGTCTGGCTACTCCGGCTGGGCCGTGGCGTTCGCCGACGCCCAGGTGGCGGGCATCCCGGTGAAGATCCCCATCATGCACAGGTTCGTCATAAGCGGGGGCTGCTACGAGGACATACCAAACGCCAAGGCCGCCCTGCCCCTGACGGGGAACCCTATCGACGCGGTCGCGTCGCAGATTCTGGCGCTGTTGCCCCCGTGGCCCGAGGCCGTGAGGCCGTGCCCGTACCAGCCCGCCTATAGGATAGCCTTCATAATACCGGCATGGGCCTTCATACCGCTGATGGCGTTCGCGCTCAGGTACAGACTCTATTATCGGTTCAGGAGGGTGTGGTGAACTTTTTAAATCCGCGATCTCTCTGTACCATGCGCTGGCCCGCGGTCGCCGTGGCGGTCGCGGCATCGCTCCTGGCTTCAGCTACGCTGAAGCTGCACATCTTCGCGGCTCCCCCCGTGTCGTTGCTGTTCCCCCTCGGCGACGTGCCGGGGGGCCCGTTCGACCGCGTCAAGGTACTCTATTTGAACGCGAGCGGGATGTATATCACGCTCGCCGCCATGGGCAACGTCATCCTCGCGACCAACACGACAGGGTGGCGTATATTCGCAAGTAAGATCGACAACATCGCGCCTACTGGCGCCACGGCGTCACCGCCCCCCCCGGGCCACTGCATAAACGCGACGTGGAAGGTCTCCTTCCGCACTGGCGCGGTGCTTACGCACAAGTTCAAGCTGTGCAACTACAACGGCACCCACGGCATAGTGATAGACTGGACGGCGAGCTCGTACGGCGGATACGACGAAGCGGCCTGGGCGGCGAAGATAATGCGCACGGGGGGGCTTTACGTCTGGTACCCCGTCGTGCCGGACAGCGCCCTGCGGGACTACGTCGTAGCGGTGGCGAGGACGACGTCGAGCAAGTTCGTCATGCTGTTCGTGCCTGACATCGGGCGCTTCAGTTATTTCAATTCGTCAGAGCCCTCATATAGGAGAATAGACTTCTGCGCAGACGCCTACGACTTCACGGTAGAGCAGTGGCACTACTACCCACAGTGGTGCTACGGCAGGCCGATAAGCCCGCTCTACTTCCACGACCTCGCTGGCACCGAGGCGGTCGACGCCATGTCGGCCGTGGTCGCAGACAGTGGTGCAGTGATATACCTCTACTGGCCCGTGGTTGCGTACTACGTGCCTGGCCCGACGTCGACGTACCTGCGCGCGCAGGTGGGATGAGGCCGCTCTGGCTCGCTGTGGTCGCGCTAACTGTGGCGATAGTCGCTGTGTATATATTGATGCATATGCCCGCCCCGCCGCCAGTCTCGGCGTTGCTGTTCCCCTTCGGCGACGTGCCGGCGATCGAGGTCGGGATGACGTTTTACGTCATGATCGGTCGCCCCATGCGCTATGTCACGGTGCCAGCGGCGGGCAACGCCACCATCACGACCAACACGACGGGGTGGTACGTCAAGTTGGACAAGACGGCGCCTATAGGCGCCTCGCGCACGCTGCCGCTTGTGGGCCACTACGTGAACGCGACGCTGGAGGACGGTTCAGCCGTCCAGCTGTGGAACTACAACGACACGCACGGCTTTGTTGTGCGCGTTGCGCCCCCGACTGGGGGCGGATATACGCCAAAATACGCTTGGGCGGCGAAGATAATAAAGGCCAGAGGGGCGTACATCTGGTACCCAACCGAGGCGGACAGCGTGATGATGAACTACATGGCCAGGGCGTTGGGGCCGCACATAGTCCTGTACGAGCCGCGGTTCGACTACCTGGCGTTCGACACTGTGAATTTCTACGTTTACGCGGACTGCTTCGACGGCGCTTGGCACATAAGGAGTTGCCCCGCCGTCATCCCGCTTGCGTCCTTCACGGAGCTGACCCCTGGCTCCAGCTATATAGTCGCTGGTCTCGAGCAGGAGGGCGACATATATGTGTACTATCCGGTGTTCGCCGTCTACTACACCCCATCAGTCAGCGGAAACTACACGACGTATCTGCGCGTCGATGCGAGATAGCTCTGCGCGGAATAGGAGGGAAAATATATATATTCGCGTATTGTGGCAAGCCCATGAGCTCTAGAGTAAGCCTCGTGGCGTTAGCGGTGGCGGTGCTGGCGCTGATAGTCGCGTCCTACACCGTGGCAGTTAAGCAACCTGCGGGGAGCAGCACCACCGTGACCGTTGTGAAGGAAACCACCACGGTGGTGGCCTCCTCCACGCCGCCACCGCCGCCGCCGAACGTCGTGGTGAGGCTTGCGAACACCACCGTTATAAATACGCCAGGCACATATCAGGTCACGCTGGGCTGGATATACACGGACGCGCCCGTCGTGGCGGAGCTGAGGGCGAGCGGAACCGCAAACGGCACCTTGTGGTTCCTCATCGACGGCATATACTACGGTAATCCTGCGCTTGCTACGCTCGATAAGGGCAACCACACGATCGGCGCGATTGTGTTCGTTGCTAACGCCACAAATATTAAAATATACTACAGGGTTGTGGGGTGATGATGCGGCTCCCAGTGCCCGTAGTCCTGGCGACGCTTGTAATAGTCGCGGCGGCAGGCGTCGTGGTGACGGTCAAGCCCATGCAGAGCTACTACACCATCAACGCCACCAACCTCGAGCTGAACCAGCAGATGACGGTGACGCTGAACTTCATACCGTATAAGATATACTTGATCGGCAACCCCGCCTCGGGGTACTGCGTGCAGCTGTTCGTGACCAACGCCTTAGTGGACAGCGACGGCATCGCGTCGACTTCGACGTCCTCCGTCTGTAAGGCCGGGAACCAGACCTTCGGGCCATACCGCGTGCTCGAGGTGTATGGTCCTGTCAACGCCACAATCGTCGTCCAGCGTGTATCGTAACACAACATTTTTTTAATACCTCCGCCCTCTATACATGATCATCCCGCTCGCCTTGGGGACGCTGATAGCGCTCCTGATAGCGCCGCGCAGGCAGTTCTGGCACCTGCTCGCGGCCGCGTTCGTCAGCTCCGCGGTGGCGAAGGCGGCGCCGAGTTTCTATTGGCTGTTTGTGCCAGCGTGGGTTCTTGCCGTTACGCTTAGGGTCGCCACGTCCGAGAGGCCCAGCGTCATGGAGGTGTTTACGTTGGCGCTGGCGGGGGTATTAGTTTGGGCCTCCGACAATACTATAATTTCACAAGCGCTTATGACGCTGGCCACGGCGCTGGCGTTGGTTATGCTCAAGGTCTTTGAGGCGCTCGGCGAGGCGCTGGGCATCGCGAGCACGTTCGGCGCGGCGGTGGGCCCTGCGCTGGCGTGGACGTACCTCTCGCGCAGGCTCGAGCGCGCTGAGGACGCCCCATTCGCCGTGATATCGCTCGTGGTGTTGGGCTGGGTCATGATAGCCGCCGTGGTGAAGGCCGTCGGCGAGGCGGCGGCGCAGTACAGCGGCGCCGCGCAGATAGCCTTCGCGGGGATGGCGGCGGCGCTGGCCTTCATATCTATGTACAGACTATACGAGGCGCTCAAGGGCGAGGTCGAGGCGGCTGTGGACGCGGCTGTCGGCGTTCCATTCTTGGCGGCGGCTTTCCCCGATCTGTGGCACGCGCTTGTGCCGATAGTGGCGTCTTTCGTCATCTTAGACACGGCCCTCAGCGGCTGGCAGAGGCGGTTGGGCGTGACGGCGGTCGCCCTAGCCGCGGCGCTGGCCTTCACGCGATGATAAACATACTGCTGTACCTCATTGTGAGGTACGTAACTCTGTTCCCGGTGGCGCTGATACCTGCGCTGACGTGGGCTGTGTACGGTCTCGTGGCTACGTCGCTCTTCGTGTACTACAGGCCAGTGGGCGCCGACTACGTCTTCGTGCCGATAGCGTTGATGTACATATACTACTCTGCGTACCGCCGCGACGGCTGGGGCGGCTTGGCCGCCGCCGTCGGCGGTAGCCTGCTGGGCCTCATAGGGGCGCCTATCGCCAAAGTAACGCTCGCCGAGGTTCTGGCGGGCGCGGCGTTCGTGTTCCTGTACGCCATCATCGCGCTTTTCAACGCGGCGCTGAACTTCATCAGCATGTGGTCGATGTATGCGTTCTGGATCGGCTTCTCCGTCGGCTCCCTCCTCTTCGTAAGCTTTCTATTCGGCTTCCTGGCAGGCTTCATCGCGGGGATGTTGCTCAACGGCTACTCCATGTACGCGTCCTTCGTCACGTCTGCGTCGCGGCAGATAATCCACAAGGCGTTGCACGGCCTCCCGCCTGGCGTCATGGCGCTGGCCGCCCTGCCCGCGTCCACGTTTTTCGCCGCCGCCGAGGTCTTCGTCGCGCTTTCGCTGATATTCCTCGTCGGGAACTACGCCTTGGGCTTCCTGGCTGGGTCGATGATGACGGCGATAGAGTGGTCGCTGCTCACGCTCTTCTTCCCAGGACTGTCCGCGATCGGGGCGGCGAAGGTGGCGGCTGACGCGGGCGCGTACGTCATCGGCATGATGATGGCGCGGGCATGGCACAGGCTCGAGGGCTCGATAGCGTCGCCCAGCGTCATGTTCGGCGCGATGGTGGCCTACGCGGCGGGCTTCCTAAGCCCCGCGGGCACGATGGCGCTGGCTTTCGCCTTATTGCTCTCGCGCAGGAGGGGGCACGAGGCATATACGTGGATAGCCGTAGCGCTGATAGCGAATGCGTTCTTCTACCTGCTGGGCCTCGTGCCGCGGGCGTGGATCATTATGGCGGGTTCGCCGCTCCCCTGGACGCAACCGGTGTAATAAAAAACACCCTTTTCTTTATCCCGACTTTTATATGAAAAAATATATAAACCGTCGCGAACCATATAGGTATGTCGCTAAATCTCGGAGAACTGAGGATCGCCAACGTCCCCGACTCGGTGCAGGGCTCCGAGGTCGTGGAGACGACTGAGGAGATGTACAAGGCGAAGTACGCCATGAAGACCTGCGACTACATAAGAACCGCGTTCCCCAACGAGTTCAAGGTGATGTTCAACTCGTACGAGGACTGCGTCTATCAGCTCTCGGCGGGCGCCGACATCGCGTTCGACAAGTGGAAGACCGGTTACCCCGCTGGCTTGGCGGCTTGGGCCAAGGCCTCTGCCGCCCGCGCTCGCTGAAAACCTTTTTTTCTTCGTGTCTCCCCTATCATATGTGCGAATGCCTAGAGAAGGTGCTTAAGGCGCTCGAGGAGCGGGGGTTGTATAAGCAAGACAGGAAAAAGAAGCCGCCTTTCGACGTTGCGCGATGAGGCGGCTTCTTTCTGTTGCGGCCCCTGTGGCGTACGCCGTTGTCAGGCTGTATCTCGAGTACGAGGGCACCACCGCCGCGGTGGCCGTGACCGACGTCGCGTTCCTCGTCGGCTTTCTCTACACCCTCAGCGATGATATAGAGAAGGCGGCTGGGGAGCTCGGCATCCACGGCATCTACAACGTAATGATAGTGTCTTGGGCGGCCGCAATTCCGCAGACCATAGTGGCTGTATACTTCGCCATGGCGGGGAAATACACTGCCGCCTTCCTAGATTCGATGGTATCAACGCTAGTGGACGCCTTCCTGGTCACCGCCCTTGTGAGGTTGCAGTACTTGGACGCGGTAAAGAGAGACTGGCACTTGATTGCGCTGTGGGTCGCCGCCACCCTGACGTTCGGGGCGCTGGCGGAGGCCCCCTTGCACTTGCCCATCCCGCATGAGCCGTATTACTGGCTGTGGTTCGCCGTGGGCGCCTTGGGCCTGCCCTTCCTGTTCAGCCGCGGCCTGCCAGGTGGCGTGCGCTTCAACGCCCGCACTGCCGTGAGCTTGGCGATGAACACCGTGCTGATAGTATACGTCTCATGGGACTTGGGACAAGCGCTTGTGGCGTGGCATATGTCTGAGACTCAGCTAGGCACCGTCGCCGCCATCGTGGCTACGCTCCCAGACTTACTTACAGCCCTTGTCATAAGGGCCACCTTGGCCAAGCTGATAGAGGAGTATGCGGCTGCTGAGGACGCCATAAGGACGATGTTCGCCGCGGCGATACACGACCAGATTTCGGTGCCTGCCATGATTATGCTCGTCGCCCCGGCGGCGGCTAGCGCGTTTCCGCATTGGCTGAACATGTGGGTGTCGATACTCAAATTCACATTGCTGGACAAGAGGGCGTTCCTTGGGCTCGGCCTGCCGTCTGCGCTTATAACAGTTATTTATCTGTCGAGTCATTGACATGGCTGCGAGGATAATTTCATACTACACATTCGCCGTGGTGGCCGCGTTGGCGCTTATGTACCTCAGCACGTTCTGGATGCCATGGCCCTCGTACAAATTGAACACCAGCAAGGCGCTGGCCGTATTCCTGAGCGGCGCGCTCGCGACGGCCTTCGCCCTGGGCTACATGACGTATGCGGTGCGGGAGTGGAACGACTTCACGCCGCAAGGCGCGGGCCTCATGGCGCTGTACATATTCGCGTACGCCATGATGTACACGTCGCTCATGGCCATAGCGCTGAGGGGCGAGGGCGAGGTGAGCTTGACGGTGTGGGGGGCGTTCATCGCAAGCGCCGCGCTGTTGATATATGTAATACGCGGCGTGCCGCTACACATCACCAGCGGCAACCCCATCGAGGACTTGAAGGGCGGCGTGAGGATACTGCCGCTGGCGCTGATCGTCGGCCTCCCGATGGGCTGGGCCGCCGTCGCGGCCTACGAGGCGTACAGGATGTACCGCCACGGCGCGAGGCTCGCCGCCGCGTCGGTGGTGGCATCGCTTGTGTTCAGCTTCACCCTATACCCCATCTACGCCGTGGCGCCCGCCTCCCAGGCGTCGCTGGCGCTTCAGTACGCAGGCGTCGAGGTGCTGTTCTGGCCCGGAATAATCGGGTGGGAGGAGCTCACGACGCGTTTTGTGTTACCCGCCGTGGGGCCGATAGCGAACTACATGTTCGTCGTGTTCCACGCGCCCTCGAGGCTCTTCATGCTACTATTCGCGACGCCCGCTGTCCTGGCCGTCGTAAGCGCGGGGACTCGGTGGCTTACGGACATATACAGAAGGCACGGGCTCATTGGGTCTGTGGTCGGCCATGCGGTATATAACGGCATGGTGACGTGGATAATTTCGCTGTTCTACTTCCCCTTGCTGTCGTTCGCCACGATGGCGCTTCTTGTATATATTTATATACGCATGAGGACGAGGAGGTGATGATGTACGCGAGGCTGGTGGCCGCCGCCTTGACCGCCGCCGTCATGCTGTCAGTGGCGGCGATAAATCAAGGCTATATAGAGAGCGCCACGGTGAAGACGCTTTTCAATACAATTATCATAGCCAAACATATAGAGATCGTAAACGGCACCTGCCCGGTCATCCAGGTCGGGGGCTTGGTGTCCGGCGACTGCATCCGCCAAGTCGGCGAGTACTACATAGCGTACCTGCCGGGGAACTACACGGTTAAGGTGGAAGGGGGCTGGGTCGTGGGGCTGTTCAAGAGGCTTAGTTAAAAACCTTTTTTTACCTCTTCGCCACCTTTTTCAATTCCTCCAACTCAGACCTGCACGCGTCTATCTCGGCCTCGTATTTGCGTATTACGTCCCTAAGCACGTCGAGGTCCTGCTTCTCGGCCACGCAGAGCTTGGCGCGCTCGAGGGCCCACATGGCTTGTGCCGCCTCATATGGCGGCGCAATGCACTCTATCTTGACGGCGTCGGCCTTCTCCACGACGTGGCCTAGGCACAGGTAGAGGTCGGCTGGCGCCGTCCTGAACCTAGCCGCAACATCTGCGCCGACTATCTCGACCGCCCTGCCTTTCGGATCCCTGAGGAACCCCCTGTTGTCATAGTATATTTCCACTACCCTGACCCCCGCTGGCTCCCAGACTATAACATCGTAGATGTGGAGCGCGACAAAGTCGGGCGCCGCGACCACATACGGCACCCGCCTCTCCCGTAGCAACATCTCAAATGTTGACAGCGCACCATGTGGGTAGGGCCAGCACTCTTTGCCTCCGATGCCCCACGCCCCCAAGTCCTTAGAGATGCATATCTCCCTCCTTATCTTATCTATAGATATCGTGACTAGCTTGTCGAGCGTGGCGTCGTATGCCTTGTACGACGCACCAACTGCTACGGACATATAATCGCTATCTCCACGTCTTTCCTCACGAGGCCCTCGAGCAGGTCGCGTAGCTCAGGCGGCGCATCGCGGATGTGGAGGTACAGCACGTAGTAGTTGTTGCCGGTGCGCCAGACCTTGCCCTTAAGCCTATAGCATACGCTCATGCCCTCGTCCTCTTTTTCCCGCCCCTCCTTCTGCCCTCAGACTCTTGATCCTCCTTTTCCTCCTTCTTCTTTCTGCCACGGGTCTCGAAGCACATCTTGCCGAATTGCAACTTTATCATGTGGAGCTTCGCCTCGAAGAACTTGCGCGCCTCGTAGAATTCCTCGGGCGATTTAATGACGCGCTGATAGAGCTTTGCCCAGCCCGCGTCGGTCTTTGCGAGACAAATTAGTTGCGGCGTGGGGATCGCGAGCCTCAGGTCGCCGCCCTTAACCTCATATGCGTCCGCAAGCGTTAAGTCCGGAAAGTCCTCGATATTGACCACGAGCATGCCGCGCCTTGATAGTAGCTCGACCGCGTCCTTAGCCCTTGCGAGCAGCTCCCTGCAGTGGGGGCAGTCCTTACTAACGACTAAGAAGCACTGCGCGCAGGTCATATAGACGCATCAAAGGCGAGTGCGGCTAGGTAGTCCTGCATGTTTCTGAGCGCCGTCACTACGGCGGCCGACACGCGGCAGGGATATTCATACGTTACCGCCGATATCCACGCCCTAGCGACGTCGCGGAGCGGGATGTTAGTCGCCGCAAGAAAGTGTAGCCACGCGCTCTTTATTGCGTTGAGCGCTTGACAGCACTCAGTCTTGGGGTAGTAGTATCCAGCTAGATATGGCGCAGACGTTATGCCGTCCACAGCAGCCTCTATCATCGCTGATATGTATGCCGTGTAAACGTACCCCTTTGCCAACACATAGAGCGCCCCCGTCTTATTTTCATCTATTGACTTCGCGTGGGCAACAACGCGCTTCAGGAACTCCGTGCGGACGCCGTGGCGCAGATACTCGATCAACGAATCTATATCGCCCACCGCCGTTGCCTTAATTATCGTTGACGCGACTTGCTCGACTCGATTCATGTCGAGATCCGGATTGATGCGACACATGTCCGCTCCCACCGCATAAATATAAAAATCTTGCCGTCCCCAAAAAATTAAATTTTTATAAACGTGCCGCAATTAGTCCATATGGCTCCATCGGGCTCAACGATCGGCCAACTCAGCGCCAGGACGCTTGCGATAATATTTGTAACCGTCGCCGCGGTTATATGGATAGTGCTCGCGAACATGTCTCCAGCGCAACCCCCGTCGCCGCAGCAGGTCAAGGTCGTCAAGATCAACGCCACCGCGCCGCCGCCACAGTCGCAGCAACCTCAGCAGCAGAGCGTCGTGAGTTTGTTCATGTGTCAAGGAAGCGCTTTCAGGACGTCGAGCGGGGTTATAGTGTGCGGCGTGGATTTGGTGACAGATCAGTACGTATTCGTAAAGAAGGGTTGGATATATGCGCAGAATTCTACGTCGTTCGCGCTCTCAGGAGACGTGAGCTCGTGCAGATTCAGCCTCTCCGTCAACACGCTATATGTCAACTGCGCCTCAGACATAATGGTGGTGAGATGATGGACTTAATATTACAGATAGCGCTCGTGGCGCTTGTCGCGGCAATGTGGATCGACGTGGCCAGGCTACACCGCCACCTTAGCCAGGTCGAGCTACTCCTCAAATATATCTACAGTATGAGTTACTACATGTACTACCAACCCCGCTCCGAGGGCGAAGAAGCGGCAGGGGAGGGCGGGGGCGTCGAGGAGGCCGTGGTCGTGGGGGATGAGGCCGTCGTGGCAGGGGATGCTGACAAGGTCAAGGAGGCTTGCGTCATGGAGCTCTTGAGGCGCGGCTGCGTAGATGTCCAGGAGGTGCTCGATAAATGCTCCGTCTCTAAGTCGTTCTTAATTAATAAGCTCTACAGAAAGAGCAAAGCGGTGAGCTTCGCAGAGGGGGGTAGAAAGATATGTCCGCGCCGGACGTAGAATATGTACTGCCTGCCTGGATATTCATGATGGCCACAGCGCTTCTAATCGCCTTCGCCGCCTCGCTCCCGCCCCGCCAGCCGTTGCGCCGCTGGATAGGCGATCTATTCGTAAAGTGGGGGCTCGCTGGCATTCTGTTATGGATAGTGACGACATTTATATGGGCTATTAGAGAGGTTTTGTCGGGTTATGCGTTCATTAAGATATACCCGATTGAGGGCTATATAGAGTACGCGTCGCTATTCGCCGTGGTGCTGACCGCTATTGCGACGCTCGCGTTCTTCGCTATAGCGCTCCTGATAAATGCGCTAACCGAATAACCCAATTTTTTCTAGAAATATTTCAGCAAGAATGAAGCTCATACGACCGCGCAGAAATAGCGCATCCTGCCGTTCACCTCCTGCCACCCCACCCTTTCAACTTTCCTGGATAGCGCCGCGGCCAGCTCAGCTGCGCATCTAGCTACATGAGATTCCACGACGCGCCTTGTCGTCGAGCTCTTGAACAGATCGCGCATTAGATCCGCATAGACTATTATCCTGCCGTCCCTTTCAACTACTGTGACGTACCTCTTGGCGCACTCCATGCATATCTGCCTTAATTCCTCACACGCGCCGATCATCATCTCCCTGTGTTTAATATTACTGGATCGTATGATGCGCGGGTTTATAAATTTCCCCTTAAAAATGTTGTACTCACGGGCACTCGCCGATCTTGAGGTGGGGCTTGTCCACGTACTCCCTCTTTATGAATTCCAGAGCCTCGCCTATCGAGTCGAAGACATACAGATCGTCCTCCTCGACGTTCTGCACTATATACCTCGCCGCGCCGTCGCAGCCGATGACGTAGATGCGAATTATATCGACCCACTCCGCGCCGCCGTTGGCGTAGACGCAGTACTTCTTGAGCTGGGCCTCCTGCTTCATGGCCGCCCCACCACCGCCGCAATTATTTCGGCAAGCAGGAATAGGGCGTAGTACGCCGTGAGCGCCCTGATGACCCTAAGCTCAACCCTAACGATATAGTCGCGGCGGCGCTTCAGCGCCGAGAAGGCGAAGGAGGTGTGCATGGAGATATGAGCCGCCGCGACCATGCGGAGGAGCTGCCGCTCCGGGGTTTGGCCCTGGGTTTGGTTTTTTGTTTCTGCCATGAGTTCTAGAACTCGGAGATTTTTAAATGTTGCGCCCCTAAAAAAGGGGGGCAGAGAAATTAGAAAAGGGGAGGTTATGGCTTGGCGATGTACACGGCGAAATACCTCTTCAACTGTGGCGCTAAATACTGCGTGGCCCCGTCCTCATATTTAATACGCAAGGTCTTCTCCGCAGAGACGGAGACAATGCGGCGGGGCCTCCGCCGCGGCCCGCCGTATAAATATGCGTCTTTCGCCAAGACGTCCAGCGCCTCTGCGACCTTGGCGAGGTCCTTGGGCTCGTATATGCAGACGACGATGCGCCATATCGAGCGCGGCGACGCGAACCCCACTTTCCCGCCCTCATACTCGATCCTCCACGCTCTCTTCAGCCCGACAGCGGCGGTTCCGACGGCGGCGACGCGCCTCATGGGGGCGCAGCACCTGGGGCTGATGTAGAGGCACGCGTTTTTCGCCAAGACGTCCAGCGCTTCCGCTATCTTGGCCAGCCCCTCCTTCGCGACATTATCTTGAATGTTTGTCATGGCTGCGTTGGATGCGCTGGCTTATATATATTTCGCATATTTTTTAGGGGGCGCCAAAAAGGCGTATATAATCCAGCGGCTCTAAAGAAGACGGTATGGAACTAAAGCCGTCTGGCAAAGAGATTAGAGCTGGAACAGCTTTTTGAACGCGACCACGGCCCTGGGGCCCCTGTTCTTCACCTCCCACATCCAATATACGGCGACGAAGTCGTCCACCTCGCGCAGGGTCTCAACCAGCTTGTGCTTCTCGCGGACGTAGGGGTACAGCTTGGCGAATAGGTAGGCCTTAGCCGCCTTTTCCAGGTCGGCGAAGGAGTCGTCTATCTGCGACACGTCGCCGAAGAGCTCGCGCCACCACGTGAGCCCCTCCGCGGGGAACGAGACTATGCGCCTGCCGCCCTGCATGAGGGCCGCCCTACGTCCGCCTACGTGGAGCGCGATCATCCCTACGTCACAGCTCCAGTATCTTCTCCTGCGGCGTGACGACAGTGTATTTTATATCGTGTTTCTCCTTCACGGCGTATATTTCAACCTTATTACTCAAGACCAGAAGGTACGGCCAACCCGGCTTGACCCCCCTCTGCACCAAATATTCGAACTCGTCCTCCTCGAGCAACACCCTATGTGGCTCCCAGAGCGCGCCGTAGTAGTAGCCATCGCTGAATTTGTTACGCTTCAGCGGCCGCCATGTAGCCACTGGCCTGAAGCAACGCGGATCGATGCACGCGGTCAGCGTGGCGTAACCTATGGCGAACACCACAACGCCCCTTTCAGCCCACTCCGGTATGCTATTACGGATTGAGCCTAACATGATCTTCACACGCTCTTGTGTAGTAGCCATCATAACCCTATCGACACTGCCGCTTCTTCCATAAGTTCTTTTACACTCTTTTTAACCAATGCGACGAACTCCCTGGCCTCGTATATCTTCCCCTTGTATCTCACCTTGTTTGAGACTGCGACCAGCTCGCCGCAACGCCGCAACTCTGCAACGTTGTACCTCGGGTCGATTATCAGCTCTTCATGCATAAATCTAAGCGTAATTCCGTTGTGTTCAACCTCGACTTCTACGTCCCGGGTCGTTATTTTTATTGTTAGCCTCGCCGCGATCGACACTGTGAACGTTGGTTCGACCCTCGCCCCCCTTTCAACTATATACCATGCATCGGCGTCGACGTCTATAGGGGCGGGTTCCGTTGCCGGGCCCCGCCCCGAGGCCCCGGCCGCCTGCGCGGCCACGCCGCTTCTGTTCTGGGCCATGGTAATGAGAAGCTCACTTGTATTTAAATTTTCCGCCCCTTTTTTAGGGGCAGAAAATAAACAAGAAAAAACGGGGGCTGGGCAGCAACGCTATGACTATAGCTTGCTCAGCGTCTCGACGATCCTGCGCGCATGTTCGCTCCTTTGCCACGTCGGGGAGGACGTTATCATGTGTAGAAGCTTCCTGGGCGCTATCTTCGCAACCCATACATTGTTGCTGTAGATGTTGTACATGCGCAGGGCATGGCTGAAGCCGCGCCTCTTTACAACCCTGTGCTTGCCCTTGGCCTTGACGTAGTTTATCACCGGCTCCGCCCATTTTTGCCCGCTTATTAGTATTCTTTCCACCGCGCCATCGGGCATGTAGAAATACAAGGTTGTATTTGCACCAACGTAGTAACGCACCTTAACCCATCTTAGCCTTTTCTGGCGGGCTTCCGGGGTTTGGGTTGTTTGAGTTTGGGCCATGGGTATAATGAAAGCACTTATATTTAAATGTTACGCCCCTTTTTTAGGGGCGACTTGCGGCCTTGATTTGCCGCCTCCGCGCCTTGAAGGCGCCGCCTAAAACCGCGCCCCTAAAAGAGGTGTATAAACTTTCGGCGGTTTGATATATATCTAAAGACATATCCGGCTCATGTCAAACTGCTTCGGGGGGCCTTATTCAATATGTGTAAAGCATGTTAGCTGGACCCAGCTAACACGGCGAAAAGGCGCTCAATTATGGGAAAAAAGAAAGGCGGCATGAGGAAAGGCGAAAAGGGGAGCGGCGGCCTTAGGGCGTCACAGCATACAGCTACCTTGACATGCCTTGCCCTCGCACTCAAGCTTCTCCATTATGTCGAGCACGATGCCCCTCATGGCGACCCAGCGCCCTCGTCCTCCTCGGCCCTGTACCACACCATGACGTCGGAGTATTTTACGGCGAGCTTTGCAACCTCCTGCATGAATATGTGCAT
>Ga0080005_125370_pt1 | contig 14953 bp, 32 predicted proteins | sample JossMetagenome_2_FD_69208 | JGI IMG/M metagenome (GOLD analysis project Ga0080005, IMG submission 69208) | Hot spring sediment microbial communities from Joseph's Coat, Yellowstone National Park, USA - JC3_ASED (SPADES assembly) (version 2) | ecosystem: Environmental > Aquatic > Thermal springs >... | reverse complement strand
AGCACTTGGCAATGAGAGTCATACTTGGCTGTAAGCCTGTAGCACTGAACATGTATTATCTAGTGAAAGAAGCAATTGAGGACAAGATCTTCTTTTAAAACGATATTTTTCTTCTTTTTTTCCTTTGTTTCTTGGGCGAAACATTTATATGTATCTATGCATAAATCTTTATGACCAAAAATGATAGCACGAATATATCCATCAGAGATACTACAAGAAAAAAGAGAGGGCAAAAACGGATACGTAGTCAGTACAAGAGATGTATTCATACACACTGAAAAAGTCATACTTGACGGGGAAGAGCTTAGATTAGGAGAAAACGACGAGGTAATTGTCGATGTTGATATGATTCGCATAGTTGATGAGCGTTTTGACTCTCAAAGAGATATACTCGTATGTAGTGAGATACATTTAGTTACTAGGACGTTTAACCTAGCTTCAGCTATTCAAGAAACATTAGAGGACACAGTAATAAGAATTGCACATGTTGAGTAAACAGCTTAACCGATAAAAATATATTTTTCTCTATTTTTAACATTAATGGTGGCTAGCTATGAATGTGATTGACCTTGAACTGGCTAAAAGGATTGGATTCGACCTAGGGCAAAAAGTAGAGATTCAAGGAAAGATACTATTCAGGGTTATAGATATCTATGATGGAGATAGAAGGATTAGGGGAAAAAAGTACAAGCAGAGCATAATCACTTTTCCAGCAATACTTAGAAAGACCGTTTTCAAGAGGAGCAAAAAGTTCATAGTATATTTTGTATTTGCTGAAGGAAAACCTGCTTTGCTCCTTGAACCTGTGGTAAATCCAACTAGAGAGGACATAGAGGAATTTCTAAAAGCCCTAGCAGAAAGGAGCGTAAGTGTGAAAGAAATAGCGTATCCAGAATTCCAAGAGTGAGAGAGGTGATAGTGGTATGGGTAAATACCAGAAGCTACCGTGGTATGAAAGGGACAATGCGGGACAAAAGAACTTGTTAATCATGAGCAAAGCTGAAGCAATTAAGAAGCTTTCGACAATAATCAGCGAGGCATTCGTAAATGAAGACTATGACGCAATAATATTGTATGCAAATGTGATTGAGCAACAGCTACAAGCCATGCTGAACCTTGTACGTGAACTAAGAGACCTTATAGAAAAAAATAAGGTGGAAAGTAATGGAGAGTAGAAGGCAAATAGATGGGTATAACATTAGAAGGTATGAAAATGGCTTCGAAATAGAGCTTAACGATATTATTGTCGAGGTCAAAGAATATGTAGTTGAACCATGGAGAGGATACGTAAACGTCATAATAAGGACAGAGGGAGACCTAGTACTTAGGCATGCATTCGACGTGGACAGAAAAGGATGGGAAAATGCAATAAAAACATTAGAGACAATAGAAAGGCTAGTTTCAAAAGCAATAGAGATAGCAAAAGAATACGAGGCAAAGAGTGATAATGATGGATAAGTATAGGCTGAAGGGATGGGTTATTATTGCATTTTTGTTGTTTTACAGCTTTGGCATAGCTACAAGCATTGTTTCCATTGCACTAGATATTTGGCATATTATCCAGATTGGTCATGTAGTATTTGACTATCTTCTTGATGTATTCTTACAGGTTTATTATGTCATTCTGGTTGGATACGTTTTTGTCCTTTTGCACGAGGACTTAAACGAGAAACAAGAATGTTCTCATAGGTAAATTCGGCGAAAGGTTTATATATCACTATGCATAATTATACATGACCAAACATGAAAACAGCTAAACCCCAAGTTGGGGTAAAAGAGACGGAAAGAGACTTCGTAACTCCACCTAGTACAGTAACACTGAAAGAGATATCCAAAGAAGCTAGGAAAGAAGTGCAAGGAGTGGACTACTTTATCAACGAGTTGATAGGTAAGGAACTAATCATAACATCTGTAGATTTAGGAAACAACATAGCTGAAGGCTTCATAGGAGAAGACAAAGTAAAAGTAGCATGGAGAAGCCAAGTAGTTACAAAGAAGATGGCAATGATAGACAAGTGGATACGCTCTCACAACCAAAGTGTAAAGGTCAGAATAATTCAAAAGACAAGTAAGAAGTCTGGAAACATCTACATAGACCTCGAATAAAAACAATATTTTTTTTCTTTTTTTGTCCATGCTGAGGTGGTAGGGATGGGTAAAAAACTGAAAACGTATTTGACACAAGGAGAGATGTACAGGATAAAGGAGCTGGACTTAGAGCTTATGCACTACGTGATGTCAATGATGCTAGACTGTACATATATCATGAAAGCGGTTTCACAGAGAAATGACACAAAGGCAATAGAAAAGGTAAGCATGCTGAACAACCGCTTAACAAAAATAAATGACATAATAACTAAAATGAACGAAATAATAACTACAAATGAAGAAGAGGAATGAGAAAACATGATATGGATTAAAAACAAAGAGGAATTGGAGAAAATCCTAGAGAAGTTTCCGTATGAGAAGCAATTGTGGAATTCCAAAAATCCATGGGATAAGTTAGAGGCATTGTACTTCTTAGAGCTGATGGGGTATGCTTTTGCACCTAAGCTGATATGCAGACTTTTGCAGGAAATTGACCAGCATGTATGTAAAGAAGGTAGATACGTATGAGCGAGTGTCCTATATGTAAAAAACAGCTATCTAGCTACAAAGTTTTATTGAAACATTTGGCAAAGGTGCATAAGATACAGAACCCAAAGGAGTTCTTGGCAAATCCACAAGAATGGGAAAAAACACAACAACAAGAACAACAGGCAAAAGAGCAAATAGGAGAAGAGCAAAAGCTTGAACAAGAGCGAATCGAGGAGACAAGAGAAGAACACGAAGTCGTAATAACGATTAGGGGCATTCAGCTCAAAAAAGGAGACTGTATAAGGGTAGTAATATCAAGAAATGTCTTTATAGTCAAAATACTAAGATTTTCGGAAAATTTGCAGATAATTGTAGGAGAGGACATCTATGGAAATACTACTAGCATTGATTTGCGTAAGGCTTTAGTTATCACGAAAATTACGCCTGAAAAATACGAAGAGTTCAAGAAGAGGGCTAAGGAGATGGAGATTAGGAGAAAGGAGAGAGAGGAGAGGCGAAAGCAATGAAAGTGAACATAAAGAATTCAGTTGTTTTAGAGGACGAATGGTCTCATCATGAAATAGTATTTTACTACTTTCCACCATGGAGAAAGTATGTAGCATTTTTAAGGGACAAGAACACAAAGGTGTTCATAGCTAGGGTTTTGCGTATAGCTGTATGTGCAATTGCACGGTTTAAGTATTGCAGGAGAAAAACTGTAAGCGATAACTTAGTAGTGGAAACAAAATGCTGTATCATGGTGGAGCATACGGCATGGGACAATTTTACAACTGATAAGGAGTTTCTAGTATTGCTTGAAAGGGTAAAAGAAGAGGCAAAGGAGTGTGCAATGAGCTGTGCAAGGTCTTTGTATCATGTAGAACCTGAAGTGAATGGTACAGTTGTCTATGTTGTTGAGCATCCATTAAACACGTCTAGAGCAAAGGAAAGATTTGAACAACTAAAGACAGGGTATGAACCTGAGGAATACTGTCTACAAAGGAGATGCGATAACGAGGGGAAAGAGTGCTGTGAAAAGGACAAGACAGCCGATTGGTACGTATATAGGGATGCATATGAGCGGGAAATCCGTTGATAAATTCGTAGAGGGGATAAAGAAGGACAACAAGAACATGGCACCATACGTAAAAGACTTTCTGCGTAACTACTACATGCTAGGCTTCAGTGTCATACCAATTAGGTTCAGGGATAAGCGTCCTCCACTAGTTCATTGGGCTGAATACATGGAGAGAAGACCAACATGGAATGAGATTGAGCAATGGATAAATACGTATAAAGTATTCAATATTGGTATTGTTACAGGCAAAGTATCACAAATATTCGTTTTAGACTTTGACAACAAAAACCTATTCTGGAAATGGTTTAACTCTCTAGACTTAGGATTTAGATTGACACTGTATAATTTTACATTGAAAGTGTACACCAACAGAGGTGTTCACATGTACATACGACCTAAAGACTTAGACCAAATCCCAGATACAGCTATGCAGGTAGTAGAAGGCTTAGATATCAAAGGAGAAAAGGGATACGTACTAGCTCCACCGTCAGTAAGAGAGGATGGGCGAAAGTACTTCTTCTTTAGAGGCGACGTCGTAAAGGTAAAGACACACAGCCTATTGCCTTTGAGCAAAAAGCTTGTAGAAGACCTCATGAAGGAATTGAAAAAGGTGGGATAGATGGGCAAAAAGATGCCTAAGCCACTGTTAAAAACATCGATATTTGTGGATATAGACATGGATTACACGTTATTCATGAGCAATGTACGTTATTTCGAGGAGCATATGAACTGGGTATTCGACAAGCTTAAGCTCGATGTAAAGCCTATTGGGTATAGGGTTTTGCCATCGACCAACAACAATACACATGTAATAATATATTTGGATAAGGCAATAACAGACCTAGAAGAACTACATCTTTCAACAGCCCTAGGTGGAGACTATGCTTTATACCTCAATGCACGTCAAAGATACGAAATACTAGGGTATTCGGACAAGGTGCGTTTTCCGAAAGGAGAAAAACACGAAAGAGTAACCTAAATTATTTTTTTTCTTCTTTGTTTATACTTGACCAGATATCAGTGTAATTGCGATTATTGTGAGGAATGTGAATGCACCGACCATGCTGGCTTCGAAGAGGACAATGATCAATTGCAGAAATGACATGAAGCTTGGATAGGCAAAGAAGCACCTTATGCAGTCTATTACTATCCTAGCCATGAATGAACATAAGCCAATCTCAAGAGTAAGTAGGAAGCTGAACAATAGGAATTTCGCTATACCTAATGCAGTCTTTATCCTTTTGCCCATATGAAAAAAACAGAAAAAAAACAATTTATTTTTTGTGTGTGGGGATGGTTTCCCTATGCTGTGCTTATGCTCCTAGCCTGCCAAGGAGACCTTCGATAGCAGGGAAGTATCTCCTTACGAGTGTGAAGGCGAGACCGACCACGCCCATGCCGACAACTACAGCTCCTATCACAGAGGCATTGTTCTTGATGGCAGTGGCTATTGCAGATATGACATTTCCAAGTGCCTCCTGTATTGCATTAACTACTGTTCCCCAATCAAACGTAGTTGTGGACATCTGCTATCACCGAAAAATTAATGTAAAAGGTGTCTTATAAACATATAAGGTGGTGGCATGTCCTCTGAACAAAAGGTTACAGAGCAAAGCCTATTGAACAACCCAGTAGTACAGAAATCGATAAGGAGACTTAGGAAATTAGGGCTTAAGGTATATGTAGAGCCAAAGGACGAAAACAGCTTAGTCATGGTCGTGGACAACTTAAGCATTATTGAGACAATAAAGCGTATGGTGAACAATGCGATAACGTACAAGAAGCATGACACGATACACGACCGAATGAACAATGTATTGGTTATAGCCATGTGGAGGGGTGAAAAGCCGAAATGGGTGGAGACGCTGAAGAAGAGGGAGATGTTGAAATCACAATAGAAGACGTACTGTTAGCAGTGAAGGTAATAAAGAAGTTTATGATGGCACAGACAGAGATACAGAAACTGCTTAGGCAAATTGCACCTACTAGGTACGAAGACCCAAGGATGGAGTTGGTACGAGAGATGCTGTTGGCACAAAGAGGAGCTAGAACTAGTGAAGAAGAAGAAGACGTAGAAGATGAGCTGTCTCCTGAAGAGCTGGAGAGGTTAAAGAAAGTGGCTAAAAGCATAAAGTAAAATATAAATACTAGGTTTTTTACATAGTATTCGGTGAAACCATATGGCAAAAAAGAGGACTTTCGCAATTGGTAGGTCTGACGTGCTATACAGATGGAAAATGCACAGGCTGTACCAAGGCACGGCACCAGAGGAAATCATCAAAGAAGTAGTAAACGGAATGACATACAGGTGGGCATCTAGATTTGGACTCTTCAATGCGTACTGGGAATTATTCAAGAGACAAGGACATCTAGCAAACTTGGCTCCAGCAGACCATGCTAAAGTCAAGGCACTCTTGAACTACGTTATTGCAATGTTCGGAAAATATGGAACATTGGAAGGCTTAACTGACGATATACATTTCCTCGGAGAAAGGAAGCTAGGACTTAGCGGAGAGACAGTAGATACTGTAATAAACTTTGTATCAGGTCTAATAGCTAAGGTGCAACAGAGAGCGTAAAACACGTAGCGGTCTAGACCGTGTCAGAGAAAAATACAAAGAAAGAGGAGCCTAAGCAAAGACAACCATCACTGCCACCAGAGGAAGTCCTAAGGCTTGCAGTAGGCTATGGAGAAGCACGAAAAAAGAAGAAGTACGAGGAGGCAGAAGGAATATTAGTCGATGGTTTGCAGGAAGTATCGACAGAAAAGCTATTCGACATGCTTAACAAGCTGTACAATGCACTAAGCAGACTAGCAGAAGCTAAATTGCCAGAAGACGTGATGAACGAGATAATTGACCGCATGCTCGAGACAGAGACGCTACTAAAGAACGAGATATACCTTAGACAGATAACGGTTGGGGAGAGGAAGGAGAAGCCACAGCCACCTCCAGAAGAAGAGAGGACGCCATAAAAACATATATTTTTTTTCTGTTTTTTTCTACATGTGAAAGCCAAGTACCTAGTAGCCATATTCATAGTTATATTAGTGTACGCTGTAAGCCTATTCTATGCTAGAGAGAAGAGCATTGAAGAGCTTAGGAAAGACCCCATGAACGTGACACAAGTATTTGGATACGTAATTGCAGTCGTATTTGAAACAATGTTTATATTGATAATTATAGAGGTGTTACTATCGGTGGGGCAAGTTGATGAATGTGTTAGGAGTTCATATGAAGATAAGGGATTTTGCGATTGTTGATTACTGGACGGAGCAGGTGAACAAGATGATAGACATACTGCACATAGAGTATTTTCCGCATGACGTTGCTCATCAGAAGGCTAAGGAATACTTCTTAAATCATAAAGAATACACGCATCTATTGATTTTGCCAGACGACGTTATAGCTACACCCAACCATGTACATCTACTGATTCAGGATGCACATCAGTTGGATCATGATAAAGTCATATGTGGGTACTGTAATGTAGATTTTTCAAACGATGAAGTGGCAATAAGCACATCAAGGATGAATAAGATACCAATACCGGGCAGGACGGATTACAGGTTCATACGCATAACTAACATATTAGCTGGAAAGTATGAGTATCCATTTGTAAAGGTGTTCTTTCAAGGAAATGCATTGACGCTTATACCTAGAGGCGTAGTGGAAAAGCTGAGCTTCAAAGGCTACACAGAAAAAATAGATAGTTTGTTTGGGAAAATAATGAAGAGAGAGGTGATGCAGGACTTACAGATGGCCTTTGAGCTAGACCAGCAAGGAATAGACGTAGTATGTGATTTAAGAGTGTTGGTAATGCACCTTGGCAACACTACAGGGCTAATAAACGTAAAGGGAAAGATGCCTAGAATGTACCTAAAGACAAAAGACGGAGAAATAAAGGACATGATAGAAATGGAGCCCTATAAGTAAAATATTTAAATAGCTTTGTAAAAATGTATTACATGGTGAGGCGACATGAACATATTTGGATGGGAATTTAACCTTACGGAGCTGATATACTTCTTTGCGTGGCTAGTAGCTACAGGTCTAATCGCATACATATACAAGAAGTACACAGAACTAGCTAAGCAGTTCATAGAGGAAAAGCAGGCTATACTTACACCTATTATAAAGCTACTAGAGGGAATTTTGCCAAGCGTACCAGACGAGCAAAAGCCAGTAGTAGCAGAAGTGTTGGCAATGCTTAAGACACTTAAGAGCGTAAACGATGCACTAAGCGGTATATCTCCAACTAAATGGTATGCTAAGTGGAGAGAGTTCAAGGTAAAAATCAAGTGAGGTGGGATATTGGATGGAGAAGACAGTGGAGCAGGTACTTAGGCTACTAGTAATGAAAGGAGTACTAGTGGGATACAGCGAGAACAGGCTTTACGTGAAGACGGAGCAGGCTAAGAACCAGATACTGATGATGCTGAAGGAGTTTGGAATAGCAGATGCTTATAAACCGAATGACGTGATGGTGATAGGGGAGATAAGTGTATTATCGGGACAGATGAAGGACAGGACGCAGAAATTTCGACCACTGATTATGGGTATAAGCCTGGGGCAGAGGGATATAACGGCAGGTACGCTGGGTGGATTTGCAGAGAAAAACGGAGAATACTACATTGTGAGCAATGCACACGTATTACATCCATACCCGCTCAGCCCGAATCCACCAACAAACAAGGAGATATGGCAACCGGGACCGTTTGACACAGACTATGACTTTGCTCATGAAGACGAATATGTAGTTGGATACTACGAAAAGCATGTACGTGTAAGAAGCATGTATGACTATTCTAATTGTCCAGTGACAAAGGCAATAAACAAGCTGTATGAATGGTTTGGAAGGAGTTCAAGAGCTATTGTAATACAGGTGCCAAACTATGTTGATTTAGCAGTTGCACGCATAAGGGAAGGAGTGGGAATACAGAACAATACATTTGGTTACATATATGGTGGCATAGAGGACGTAAACATAAACAAGATGGCTTACATTGGCAACCTGTTTGCAGGTAGCCAGTACGGTCACGCAGTAATAGTTAAGAGTGCAAAGTACTGGGACAAGTACTTTGCAGGATACAAGCTGTTGTTTCCAAACATAAGGAAAGACGTAGATATAGGAGAAAAGATATGCAAAGATGGAAGAACAAGCGGAGCAACGTGTGGCACAGTACTTGACAATAAGATGAGCGCAGTGGTAAACTATGGTCTCGACTTAGCATGGTTTGAAGACGTAATACTTACGGATGAAAGCGTGCATGCACGTGGAGGAGACAGCGGCAGTGCAACATTCGTGAATCTGTAGAACACAGCTAAGTTAAAATATTTCTTTTTCTATTTTTTATTTTGGTGGTAGAAGTGAAGAGTCTATCGATTAGTACTACTACTAACAGCATGAGTTCATACTATGCAAACGACACAGTAAGCATACTGCAAAATGGAGTATCGGCTTCTCCATATTGGTCTTTAAAGGCTTACGGTATAGCAATATACACTCCACAGGGAAACCTGATAAAGACGCTTACACCTGTAACGCTATCGACAACTACAAGTGAAAACTGGAGATACATAGTCATAACGGCAGAGGACACAAGCACAGATGCATACACTACTGATAGGGCGCATCTGATAGGTGTAACACCAGGAGGTGCATACTGGAGCATATTTAAGTCAGTTGCAAATGCAAGCGTGAACAAAGGAACCTCGGATACGCTAAAAGTTACATTCCAGATTGGTGCACAGATAAGCGATACGACATATCCTGGAATATTGCCAGACGGTTTCAACTTTCTATATGCAAACCTGAATGGACAGGATACAAGGAACTATGCACCAATAAACTCTCTTAGGATTAGGCTTACAAATGGCGTACTTCAGGACTTCACAGCATCAACCGTAGATACAACTTCTGGAGTAGAAGATGATACACCATACTATGGGATAAAGGTAACATATGTTGATACTAGTGTTGATGCAAAGGACGTAAATGCAATATTCATAGGTAGGTCTCCATACTGGCTTTCGGTGTACGGTGGTGGAAGCTGGAGCAAGCCAGCCAATACAACAGTAACGTGGTATCACGAATGGAGGTTCAAGTATGGATATACAGTTACTACTTCAGGGATACCAAGCACCTACTAGGTGTACAGTAGAATGGACAAGATAGTAAGAGTAAATGCTACAAATTCGTGTAGCAACTACTATGCAGAGACAATACAAGCACTGCTGTTGGGCTTGTGCAGTAGCTATACAAGCCCAGATGCAAAATGCAGAAAAGCAGACGCATTGGCAATATACGACAACAGTGGGAGCCTAAGAAAAGTATTGTATAATCCAAGCGTTACGTGGACACAGGTTGGGAACGACTACTATGTAGATTTGTTGTTTACAGATAGCTCTACAGACTACTATAATGCAACATACGTAAAGTTGTATGGACGCAACAAGAACAACCCACAGCAAAGTAGCTATTACTATGAACTTGTAAAGATGCAGTTACCACAGAGCATAAACAAGAGCGGAAGCGATACATTGAAAGTTCATATATCAATAGGTTTTCCAGCATTCAATCCATCAAGCCCATCAAGCAGAATGATGTGGACATTTGTGTTTCCATTGCAGAACTTATTGAGGGACGGATACGAGATATACAATACGCCATTCAATCAGTGGAAGTTTACGGACAATGCTCTAAATGTATTAGCTACATTCACAGCAACAGGAAGGACAGCAGTTAGTGGAACATATCCAGGGACATCGTATCAATACCTAGGTGTAAAGTTCGAAGACACAACAAGCGTTGGAAGCAACTACACAGTGTATGGGCTAATGCTTGATACAAACAATCAAGGTGGATATGCAATATATTGGCTAGGTGGAGCAAGCGTGGCAAGCGGTACAAGGACACTATCAATGACGATTGTACAGGTATATTACTACAATGGTTCAGTAGGGTTCAGCTCGACCTACTAGCAAAAAATAAATCTTTCTTTTTCTACATATTCATGGGTGGTGTAAGTGGCTAGCGCTATTTTAGCTGAGGGAAGCGGAATGCTAGGAGCAATAGTTGGAAGCGTGGCATCAATTCTCGGAAGGATGCAGGACTTTGCAAAAACACTGATTGAAAAGCTGATAGAACTAGCAAAAGAGTTTGCCAAATGGTTCTTAGACGTGGTTAGGGAGCATCCAGAAGACGCAGTAATGTTAGCCTTAATAATAACGTATTGGCTATCACCATATTGAGGTGATAAGAGATGCAGAACATAATAGCATTGATAGATGCAGAGGTAAAGAAGCTCGGGCAACAGTACGGAATAAACCCAATCACAGAGCTTAAGGGAGACATTATAACCGTAAAGATAACGGGGGAAGAAGTAGCAAACGCACTTATGCAGATGATTAAGCCAGAGTACAAGCCACTAGTAAACATCAAGGCGGGGGAAATAATTATTGAGCTGAGGCTGAGGTGAAATGAGCCTCCTAGGGATACAGCTACCGTCAATATCAGACATAGTAAACGGTTTCATCAATGCAGTAGCTAACACCGTGAACACAGTGATAAAGTGGCTGGCAGACAGCGTGGGGTGGCTTTGGAGCCAGATATACAACTACATAGTAAAGCCGATCGGCGATTTCATCAACTGGCTTTTCGAGACAACTAAAGGAATGATTTTGAGCCCTATACTAGGATTTATTGGGAACGCCCTTAACGTAATACAGAAGAAGGCGTTTGGAACACTGTACATTGCAGTTACGTATAAGCTGATGTACAAGGAGATGGTTAAGCTTGCAGAAGTAAAGGACTTTAGAGAGGGATTAAAAGAAGCCTTTTGGCTAGTGTTAAAGCCAATGATTATCTATTTGGCTTTGTCAATGTTCTGGAAGATGATTGTCATTAGCTCTCCAGCGTCAGCATTCGGAGTGCCACCAGCACTTACTGGACAGTTTACACCTGTACCTCCTCCGAGTGTAGCACAGCCACCTACACCTAGCTCTCCATTGCCATGGCAGATTACCTTCATAGATGCATGGAACATGTCGTGGGACGCAGGGGTAACGACAGGTCTATTGATGGAGCTTAGTGATGCATTGAACATGGGCTGGACAGCAGACATGATATTACCTGGAACGCTGAGCCTTATGGACGCATGGAACATGTCATGGAGTGCAGGAGCCATATTGCCAAGCACAATACAGTTGAGTGATACATGGAACATGTCGTGGAACGCAGGGATGGGTACATGGTACAATTTGCAGATAAGCGATGCATGGAACATGTCATGGAGTGCAGGAGTAGGCATAACATACGAAGTAACTGCGTCAGAGAGCGAGCCGACAATAGTGATGTCAGGTGGAATAACGTAATGCCAACTGCACGTGTAGAAGTATATGTGAATACGCCTAATGGAATATACAAGGTGGGAGAGGGAGACATATACTACACAGACGCATATAATCAAAGCCCAACATATACTAGTACAATGGGGATACTCACGGCAAACATATACTGCAACGGCATAAAGGTAGGAGAAGTAAGCGGAACATACGAGGACACAGTAGCATCGGGAAGTGGAGGCACAGCAACAAAGACTGTAACATTCACAGTCGTGTTCAAGTGAGTTTTGTTTAAATATTCCTTTTTTTGTTATTAATAATCGAGGTGATAAGTGTGAGTAGTCAGGTTCAGATAAAAGACCAGTACGCTCCAGCCAATCTGCAAGCATATGGACCACCGCTTGACCCCTCGCAGTTTATAAACCAGTTTGCTCAATTGATGGAATACGCATTTCCAGAACTAGCAGGCATAATCGTACTATTCTTGATTGGCAAAGGCATGGAGAGAATATTCCTAGGAAAGGACAAAGAAAAAGACTTCATAGACATACTAGCAGAAAGAGTAGCAGAAAAACTCAAAGAACAAAGGTGAAACTAGATGAGCGGGGCAATAACGATAAATGCAATAGAGCTAGCAGAGGCAGTACTGGGAGCAGTAGCAGAGAACTCGCTTAGGCTTAGAGACATAGAGATAAACATAGATTTTGGTGTACCAGATGGAGTAGTGTGGCTTGTAAGAAACCTTTATATCTCTACTGGGACAATATATATATCTGGAGAGGTGGTGGTCTGTGGGTAAGATAAGGATAGTTGGAGATGTTTCTAGAAAGGAGTATCAGCTACTAGAAGAAACATCTGGAGAGTTCAAGGTGAAGAATGCAAGCGACAACGTGGACATATTGAAGGCTACATCTACAACTATAACAGATGCAAGCGGAGTGCAGTTGAGTTCACATGGTTCTAGGCATAGAAGCGATGGTGCAGACCCAGTATTCATGATTCCTTTTGGAAGCGATGTTTCACAGTCTGTAGGTGCAGGCACAACATACACAATACCAAAGGGAATGTATTACATCAAGTGTGGAGCAAACACAAAGGTTCAGATATACATTGGTGGAGCGTGGACAGACTATAGTACAGTTGGGGCATTCACACTTGTAGTATCAGACGGAACAAATGCAAGGCTGTACAACACAGGTACATCGGCAGAAACAAGTACATTAAAAAGAGTAGCATAAGTTAATATAGCGGTGTCTGTATGCCTATTGGGTTCAAATCAGCAATAGACTATAAGAAGGTTGAAGTTGAAATAGAAAATGCAGGTAAGGTGTGGACAACATACAAAGTCATAGACCCACGTAGTATAGGCAAGGTTGGAGTTGGGACACCGTTCATTATAAGGGACTTGGATACTTCTCAGCCATATATTTTCTTTACTGCTTGGAACGATGTTACTGGGAAACTGAGAAGCGTATATGTTGGAGAAATAGATGAAGACTTACAGGTGCATCACATAAAGCTTGTAGCGTCTCCTAATCTGTTCAATGTTAATGGACTAAATACTGTAAGCTTGATCTGGGATGACTATAACGAAGAGTGGATACTGGCTAGTGGCATTTATGATTCAGCTACAAACAAAATTGCATTGATATTTCTAGACAAATATTTCAATGTGAAATATACGCAGACTTGGTCTTTTACATTGGCTAGCGGTTCTAATCTGTTGATTGGAGATGCTGGATGTAGTATGCTTACATTGGGAAACAAGATGGCACTAATTACAACTGGATGGGGAGCATTTAGGAGTATATATTATGTGAATGACATAACTGTTAGACCATTGCCTACACCTATACAGCTAAATGCAAGTGGTACAAGCTTTTTCTGGTGGGCGCCAGTATATTATAACGGTGCACTTGATGTACATCACACATTTTTGTCTAACAACGGAATAATAATGCTAAGTGAGCTTTTGCACAACAGGAACACATGGTGGATACATGTATATTATGGTGCAGATAGAGACTTCTATGTAAGAAACATGCTTGTACCATTCAAGCTTGTAACACCGATAAAGCCACTTATACCTATACAGTTTGCAGATATATTGGGAAACATTGGTCATCCACATTACACAAACTATCTCGGCAGACCATTGTTGTTATTTGCAAGGTTTCCAACATGGAACCTTGGTGGCAAAAGGGCATATACACATGAGATTTGGGCAACAGACGTCGATACAGATATATTTAATCCAACTGGAAAGACATTGATTGTAAATGACGACAACGACATATACAAAATGCCAGACATAATACCTATACCAACATTTGGAGCAAAATATGCAACTATAACATTGTTCAACATAAGTGGTTCAGGGACGCTTAACGTGTGGGAGTCAAACTCTCCATATCACTTGTGGAACCAGACTACAAACAGGTACCAGAACACATTTACACTTAGTGGTCCATATTTCAAGACTACAATTGAGAATGTTTCTCCATGGATATCTCTTGGCACAAACGTAGATATTGGCGGATACCAAGTGATACTGTATTTCTAGGTAGCATGTACTAGTACTAATAATAATACTAATAATACTAATACTAATACTTTAAAGATAATACTAATACTAATAATAATAATAATAACAATAATAATAACTTTAATAACAATGAAGCAGTTTTTTTCTGTGTTCCTATCTTAGTTTCCTTTGGAGTTTACGATGCAGATTCCTATATAGATTACAACACAAATTAATACGTAAATTGTATTGCAAATTATAATGCAATCTACTATGTAGTTTAGTACGGAATTTATAATGCAATTTACGACGTAGTTTACTACATAGTTTACTCTACATTCTATATAGTTGATTACTTTATCTATAGTTTTTGTAGTTGTTTTTGTTTTTTGTTTGTTTTTTGTTGTTTTTGTTTTCTCTATAGGACCC
>Ga0080005_135754_pt1 | contig 14957 bp, 12 predicted proteins | sample JossMetagenome_2_FD_69208 | JGI IMG/M metagenome (GOLD analysis project Ga0080005, IMG submission 69208) | Hot spring sediment microbial communities from Joseph's Coat, Yellowstone National Park, USA - JC3_ASED (SPADES assembly) (version 2) | ecosystem: Environmental > Aquatic > Thermal springs >... | reverse complement strand
TGAAGAAATAGCTTCAGATATATTAGATAAATATAAGGGAGAAAAAATATTTGATTATTTTGTATCACATGTTGGAGATGATTTGAATTTAATAATATTGCATAATAAAGGGGAAAATAATGGAGAAATACATCAAATTGCATTTGAAATATTTAAGAAAAATTCTGAAATTGCAAAAGAAATGAATTTATATGGAGCTGGTGGTGATTTATTAAAGAATGAATTTACAGGTTCATTAATTGGAATGGGACCTGGAGTTGCAGAAATGGAATTTACATTAAGATCTTCAGAATCAATAATTGTATTTGCTGCAGATAAAACAGAATCTGGAGCATTTAATTATCCTTTATTTCAAATGTTTGCAAATCCATTTAATACGCCAGGTTTAGTAATTGATCCAGATATGAGACCTGGATTTAGATTTGAAGTATGGGATTTATATAATCATAAAAGAGTATATTTAAATTCTCCAGAAGAAATTTATGATCTATTATTATTAATTGGAACATCTGAGAGATTTGCTATAAAAAGGGTATATCCAAGGTCTGATAAATATCCAAATGATGAACCTGTTGCAGTCTCTTCTACAGAAAGATTATATGAAGAGGCAGGAAGATATGCTGGAAAAGATGATCCAGTAATGATTGTAAGAGCTCAAAAAGGATTTCCAGCAGTAGGAGAAATATTAGAAGCTTTTTCATTTCCATATATGGTAAATGGATGGATGAGGGGATCATATTGGGGTCCATTATTACCTGTAAGTTTAAAGAATGCAAGGGCAACAAGGTTTGATGGACCTCCAAGGGTAATTGCATTGGGATTTCAGGTAAAAAAAGATAAATTATATGGACCGGAAGATTTATTTGATGATCCTGCATTTGATTATACAAGAAATAAAGCATTGGAAATTGCTGATTATATTAGAAGACATGGTCCATTTGAACCACATAGGGTATCTTATGAAGATCTATTAACAACTACAGTAAAACCTATATTAGATAAATTAATTCAAAGATTTGAGGATATAAAATAGAAAGTATTATTTTTAAATATATTTCTTTTAACAATAATAAAATGGGTCTTGAATATATATATGCAGTATGGTTATTATATGAAGCTAAAAAAGAAATAAATGCAGATAATATAAAAAAGGTATTGACATCAGTAGGAATAGAACCAAATGATGCAATGATAAATGCTGTATTAGCAAGTTTACAGGGGGTTGATTTGGATAAAATAAAGGAAGAATCATTATCTTTTGCCTCAGTTCAAGCTACTTCACAGCAAGTAGAGCAAAAGAAAGAAGAAAAACAAGAAAAGAAGGTAGAAGAAAAGAAAGAAGAGCAGGCATTAGAAGGTTTGTCATCATTATTTGGTTTCTAAAATTTATAAATTTTTATATATAATTTTATTTTAAGGTGACAGATTCAGATAAGATTTATAGAGGCATTATCTCAGCAAAAAAAGAATTAATTAAGCTAGGAGAGGAAAAGGAAAATTTGTACTCTAGAAAGAGAGTTTTATATAAAGAAAGAAGAAAATTATTGGAAAAGTTAAAGGAATTAAGAAGTAAGAAAGAAGAATATAGTAAAATATTAGATGATTTAATGGAGGAAAGACGGAAAACATTGGAAAAGTTAGAAGAATTAAAGAAAAAATTGGATGAAATAAAACAAACAAGAAAAGATATATTTAAAAATAAAGATATTGCAAAAGATATAAATAAATATAAAAAAGAATTAGAAACATTAGAGTATGTTTTACAGACTGAAGTTTTATCATATTCTCAAGAAAAGAAAATATGGAATAGAATAAAATATCTAAGAAAACTTTTGGGTAAATATGAAGAAATATCTTCTGTTTTACAAGAAATTGATAGATTAAGAGAAGAATATAATGCTTATAGATCTAAATTATCAATAATAGGTCAAAATATTAGAAAAAATATTGATGAAAGGAAAGTTATAAAAGAACAAATAAAACAAATAAAGGAAAGATTAACTCAGATAATGGATGAATATAATAAAATTAAGGAACAAATAAAACAAATAAAGGAAAGAATAAGGGAACTTGAAGATAAATTATATGAAGATTTACAAAAATATATAAGTCAGAGACTACAAAAACAATCAGTTGAAATATCAGAAGAGGAAAAGAATAAAATAATTGAAGAATATTCAAAGATACAACAAAAAATTATGAATGGTTCTGAATTATCAATGGATGAAATATTAGTAATGCAAAAATATGAATTATTAAAGAAAAAGGGTGCAATCTGATTATGAAAAATTATATCCAAAAAAATCTTTAGAGAGTTTAGGTTTATTTAGAAAAAAATGTAAAATATGTGGGAGATATTTTTGGACTTCTGATAAAAATAGGGAAATATGTGGAGATCATGAAAATTATGGTTTTATAAATAATCCTGTTGGAAAAAAATTAAAATATAATGAAGTATGGGAAAATTTTTCAAAATATTTAAATAAAAAGGGTTATGCAATAATAAATAGATATCCTGTTGTAGCAAGATGGAGGGATGATATAGATTTTGTAATTGCATCAATTGCAGATTTCCAACCATGGGTTGTAGAAGGATATACAGAACCACCTTCAAAGAAATTAACTGTTCCCCAATTTTGTTTAAGGTTTAATGATATAAGAAATGTTGGATTAACTGGAAGACATTATACTGGTTTTGTAATGATTGGACAACATGCATTTGTAAAACCTGAAGAATATGATATAAATCAATATTTTTTGGATCTATATTATTGGTTTGAAGATAATAATTTTCCAATGAATGAATTTTTATTTCATGAAGATAAATGGGAGGGTGGAGGAAATGGTGGTACATCAATTGAATTCTTTATAAGGGGTTTAGAAGTTGCAAACCAGGTATATATGCAATATAAAATTGTTAATAATGAATGGATAGAATTGGATAAATTGAAAGTCTTGGATATGGGAATGGGACAGGAAAGGGTTGCATGGATTACAAATGGTACAAATACATCATATGATATTGTATTTCCAAATACAATAAAATTCTTATTAGATAATATAAAATATGAAATTGATTTAGATTTATTATCAAAGATTTCAATGTATTCTTCATTATTTGATTTTGAAAAAAATGATATAAAATCTTTTGAAGAATTTTTAAAGGAAAAAGGAATAGATCCAAAGAATAATATTGAAATAGTGAGGGCAATATATTCAATTTCAGATCATATTAGATCATTATATATTGCAATTTCAGATGGAGCATTACCTTCAAATATTGGTGGAAATTATAATTTAAGGTTAATTGCAAGAAGGATGTTTTATTTTATTGATAAATATTTTGAAATAAATGATATAGAAGATTTTTTAAGAAAATTATTGATAAAAATTTCTGAAGATTGGTATGAAGAAAAATTAAGGGAAAATATAAATGAAATTGTTGATATATTAAAATATGAATATGAAAAATATGTAGAAGTAAAGAAAAATGCTCAAAAGATTTTAAATAATTTAAAAAATATTGATACAAAGAAAATATTTGAGTTATATACATCATATGGAATTTCTTTAGAAATTATAGAAGATATAAATCCGAATATAAAGATAAATAGAGAAGAATTAAATAAATTAATTGAAGAACATAAAGAAAAATCTAGAAAAATAAAAAAAGAAGAAAAATTAAATTTAGAATTAAATTATCCTGAAACATACAAATCATTTTATGAATCATGGAAAAAATATTATGATATTGGAAAATTGATTGGAATAGAGGATGAATATTTAATATTTGATAGAACTGTATTTTATCCAACAAAGGGTGGACAAGTAAATGATACTGGATATATATTCAATTTAGATGAAATAAAAAATTATTCAAAAGATATTTTGAATAATTATAATTTTCCATATTATGTAAAGGAAATATTAAAAGATTATTTAAATGGCAATAAAATTGAAGGATTTGAAAATTATTTTGCAAAAGTTATTGATGTAATTGAATATGAAAAAATAATATTACATAAAGTAGATAGGAAAATTAATTGGGATAAAAATTCAAATATTTTGCAAATTATTGATAAAGATAGAAGATATAGAATATCAAGGCATCATACTGCAACTCATTTATTAACATCTGTATTAAGAAAAATGTATGGAAATCATATATGGCAGGCAGGTGCTGAAAAGAATGAATATGAAGGAAAATTAGATGTTATACATTATAAAGTACCTTCATATAATGAAATAAAATTAATTGAAAAAGAATTAAATAAAATAATATTGGAAGGAAGAAAAATAAATAAATTTTATTTATTAAGGAATGAAGCTGAGGAAAAGTATGGATTTATAATATATCAGGGTGGATTTATACCAGAAACAAAATTAAGAATTGTTGAAATAGAAAATACAGATGTTGAAGCATGTTCTGGGACTCATTTAGATAATACATTAGAAATTGGATTGATAAAAATAAAAAGTGTAGAAAAAATTGCAGATGGATTAATAAGATTTAGATTTGTTGCTGGTGATAGGGTTATAGAAGAATTTGAAGATTATGAAGAAAAAATTTTAGATATAAGAAATAAATATAATGTTGATATAAATAATTTAAATAATTATATTGAGAAAATAAATAAGGAAAGGGATGAATATAATAAAAAATTAAATATAATATTAGAAGAATATATTAAAAACAATATAAAGGATGGGAAATTATATTTAGAAACTAATTTATATGTTTCTGATATAATAAAATATGTTTTGAAGTATAAAGATTTAATAAATGATATAAATTTAAAGTGTAAGGATGGGATAATTAATTTAAAAGAAGGAGAAAAGAAAGTTGATAAATTTTATATAAAGAAATTAAATTAATTTTTATAAGCGGCGGTGCCCGAGAGGTCAAAGGGGGTCGGTTTAGGTCCGATTGGATAAGATCCGTCAGGGGTTCAAATCCCCTCCGCCGCATTTAAAAATTAGCAAAACCAAATATTTCAAATATTCTGAATTTTAATGGATATAACTCATAATTTTCACAAGTATCATTGTCAATAACATCAATAAACCATCCATATCTATATAATCTATTTTTAGGTTTGTCTATTATGTCTACTAAGTGAGTTGGAGATAAAAGATAACTTTTTAAATTTTTTAAACTATCAATATCAGCATCCTCTAAATGTAGAACATATGAATTATATTTTTCAATTTTCTTTACTATATTAACTATACAGTTTCCTTTGAATCTTATTTCATCTATTCTATCTTCTTTGCCATGTATTGTTGGATATGTTCTTGCAACAATTATACTTCTGCCATCCATATAATAGGGTGTAGGAATATTAGGATCGTATCCTATAACTAACATAAAATCATCAAGAGGAATTTGTTGTTCATTAGATATATTTCTATATTTTTTAGACTGAGGTGGAGAAGGCATTATAAATCCTCTTGCATATCCTGTGTTTATGACATGTATTATTGGTGATTGAATATAATTAGTTGTATAAAAAGTATAAGGTGTACTGTTTCCATTTTCATCAATTGAATGTGCCTTTATTATATATTTATTTTCTTCTTCTTCTTCCTTTATTATTTTATCAATTATGGCATCTAATCTTTGATACCTTAGAATTTCCATGATATTTTAATTTCTAAGATAAATTTTTAAAGCTTATTAATATTGTTACTATAAGATTTAAGTAAGAAATATTAAAAAATTTTATTATAAAATAGGTTAGATATTTGAAAATGAGATAATAAAATTATATTATTAAGATTTTAAGAATTATGGTTCATGATAAGTTTATTTTTTAATTATATTTATTAGCTACTGGAAGATGCATATACATATGATCTATAAGTTTTAATTATTTCATTAATATATTCCTTTATTTTATTTATATATTTTAAAGTTGTATTAACTATAGTTCTACCTGTATCAAATGAGAATCTTAATATTTTATCTAATCTTTCATCATTCATTCCTGGTAAGTAACTTAAATAGTTTAATGATTTAGCCAATATACCATACATAGGACGAAGATAACTCAAGTATTTTTCTTTACCCCACATATAAGAATCTGGAAGAGGTTCAATACAAATTGCATCTATTCCATATTTTCCTCTAAAGACTAAGTTAAATGTATTTATAGCCCTATCACAATGAGGTTCTTCAGTTAATATCGCTACTAGTGTACCTTCTGGTGCATTTAAATTGCGAAGTATTTCTTTAGCATAGAGGGCATTACCCAATGTATCATATGCTCTATCATCAACTATATATCTATCTATACCAGCATTCTTTATTATTTCTTTAGCAATAGGTGCATCATCTGTACCAGCAGTTACAATTAAATACTTTGCAATTCCTTGTTTAAATGCTTTTATTCCTTCTTTAACTCTATACGGAGTATGATCTAAACCTCCTCCCAGAACAATTATAGCATAATAATGTGGTGTTTGAGAATAACTAGGATTTATATTTTTATAATTTACATAATTTCTAGAACTATAATTATTAAGTATACTATCAAGATTTTTTTCTTCCTTTTCTCTATATCCAAGAAGTATATTTGTTAGGCATTCCATTCTATTTTTAATATAATAAAAAGATTTTTATTAGTTACTATCTTTTAGTAACATAAAATTTATATAGGACCCGCGGGGATTCGAACCCCGGACCTCTCGGACCGCAACCGAGAATTCTATCCATGCTGAACTACGGGTCCTATATATATTATATTTTTGGTAGTATTAAATTTCCAAGTTTTTCATATCTATTTAATTTAAAGAATAATCCGGTTAAGTAAGATAAATATGCATCATAAATATCTTTATATTTAAATACTTTTGAAAAATATTGATATTTTAATTTTAATATTTTTTCTACTGCCCTTGGAAATGTTTCATATACTTCTATATCTTTATTAATTTCTATTATTTTATTCTTTAATAGATTAGCCCTTTCATATAATAATTTCATCGATTTTAAAGATAATGGTAATGGTTTAAATCCATATTTATATAATAATCTTTCTTCTATCCTATATGGATATTCATAACTTAAAGGTGCATCAATAAATATATATTTGAATTTTCCACTTTCTATTAAATTTAATATTTCCTCATTTTTATATAATATCCCAAATATTGGTTTTTTATTAAAGTAAAAATATCCAGTTCTATTATTTTCCTTTGCAGATAGATCTAAACCAAGTATCATTCCCTATAAACAAATTTATATGAAGTATCATATATATCTTTTTCAAAATTCATTTTATCTAAATAATAATTTAATATTACAATAACTTGTGATGAAAAATAATTAATATCTCCCAAAGAAATTTTTATTACATCATTTTCTATCTTTTTCTTTATATCTTTTGGTATTCCTAAGAAATCTCCAACAATAAATACTGGATTTTCAATTTTTATATTTTCAATAAATTCCCCATCTTTATCCAATAAATATATATTTTTTCCATTATTTTTATATTCTCTTAATAAATCAAAAAAATCAATTTTATCAACATATATGCCTGGAAAAGGATTTTTAATATTCTTTTTATTATATTTTTTTAATGATATTGATAATAATGTAGATATATCTTTTTTTGACCATGGAGTATTTATATCAGATTCTATCCTTATCAATCTGGGAGGAACAGGTTTTCCATTTAAATGTAGATCAAATCTAATATTTTTTCTTAATCCATTTGATACAAAGAAAGCATGTATAATTGAATTAATTGCTATATCGAGTCTTCCAGAATAATATATATTTTTAAAATTTCCATCAGTTCTTATTGTATTTGAATAAAAAATAAATGTTCTCATAATCAAATATTTAAATAAAATCTTATAAAAAATGAAAAATAATAAACTCTTATGAATAAATTAAAATTATTTTTCCTATTTATTTTAATATTTAATCTTTTTAATATATATTCACAAAATTATACACCAACATTATTTAATATTCCAGTAAGTTCTATAAATATAAATCAATTAAATCTATATAATCTTGGACAGGGATCTTATGGCAATTTTTATATTTTATATTCCTCATATTATTTTTCTTATCCAATAAATTCATCAAATCAATATTTAAATATATATTTTAATTCATCAATTCCTTTATCTTTTTATATAATGAATCAGCAAAATTATCAAAATTTTCAAAATGGTAGAAATTTTACATCAATTTATCATGCATATACAAATTATATAAATCAAAGTATATTTTTATCTTCAGGAAATTATTATATAATAATTTATAATAATAATACACAGAATGCATATTATTATTTTATATATAGTTTAACAAATCAATCAATAAATAATATTTATTCTCCAATAGGAGTTTCTGATTATGGTATATATATTAACAATGGAAATATTTATGGATATAATATTACAACAAATGAAGTTATTGGAGAAGTTTATTTAAATAATTTTAGTTCATATGTTGATCCTTTATGTTCTAATAATTTTATAGGTGAAAATTCAGGTTCAATACAATTAAATGCTATTTTAGAATTAAGTAATGGTCAATATTATTGGTTACAAAATGTTTTATTAATTAATAATACTGGCGGATATTATGAATTTGCTGATAATATATGGAATTTTACATCTTTAAACTCTTATTTATCAAATAATTTAATTAAGGGAAATGGAATAGTAAGTAATTATGATAACAAATATTTTTATGTATATGAAACAAACTATTCTAATTTACAATATCCATTAAATGTATATTTAATAATTAATATTACTCGAAATAATTCTTATCCAGAAATACAATTTGGATATAGTTTAGATGGACAAAATATAAATTGGTATGATAATGTTACATTATTAATTCCATCAAATGGTAATATAGTTATTTCTCCATATTTTACAGGTTCTGAAAATATAGAAGATTTAGAATTGGTTATTGGGGGACCAGGATATGGAACATGTATAGATATAAACAATATTAGTGGTTATTTGGGTTTATATTATTTATATAACAATCAATATTTTACCCCAGATCCTTCAATATTTAATTATGGTTTTAATACGGGAGAATATTCCTCAAATATTAATGAAAATATAATATCACAAGGATTTGTAAATTTATCTAAAGGTCCTTTTTATCCAGAATATTTTGGAAGTACAAATACTTTAAATTATAATATATCAGTTTATTATTCTTACAATAATTCATATATAAATTATCAATATCCATTTGGGACGGTTTTTAATATAAGTATCCCAATATATATTTACCAAAACAATACATTATATTTACTAAATAATTTAACAATAAATGGAGAAAATTATAATATTAATTATTCCCAACAATATGTAAATATAAGTTTATTAGTAAATAAAAATTATAATATTTCTACAAGCTATACTGAATATTATTTAGTAGTTATAAATGATAGTATTGGAATAAATTTTACAATTTCTGGAAATTATCTAAATGAAACATACTATAATAATACATATTACCTTTATGCAAATAATTTATTGAATATTTATCTAAATCAAACATATAATTTTGGAAATTATCAATATTATTGTCCAAATAATATAACATTAAATATAAATAACTCAAAAATTATTAATCTATCTAATTATTGTTATTTACAATATCAATTAAACATATCTTTCCCATTTAATTATACAATAAATAATAATACATATTCTGGAAATAATAGTTTTTACATAAATGCAAATAGCAATGCAACTATATTAATAAATCCAATTAATTATATAAATAATCAGGAAAGATTATATTGTAATCAAAATAATATAACAATAAACATAACTTATCCAATGAATGTAGATTTATCTAATTATTGTGTATATCAATATTTAGTTACATTTTATACTCCTTTTTTAGTAAATGTTTCTATAAATAATTATATAAATATTTATGGAAATACTTCTATCTTTTTAAATAATGGAACTATGATAAATATTTTGCCATCAAAATATAATTATCCAGGATTCTTTTATAATACAATTTATTATGAAAATGGGTACAATTATATTGTAAATCAACCTTTAAATATTGTTATACAATTCAATAAAAAAGTTCAATATAATTATTTAAATATTGGATTATTAATTGGAGGAATAGTTGGAGTAATAGTATTTATTTTATATTGATGGGACCGCCGGGATTTGAACCCGGGACCACCGGTACCCCAAACCGACATCCTTCCAGGCTGGACTACGGTCCCAGATAAAATATATAAAAAATTAAAATATATATGGAATAAATCTAAAAGTTTCCTTCATATATTCTTCATATTCTTTTCCAAACTTTTCTAGCATATATTTTTCTTCTGGAATTACTTCTCCAGCATATACCATTAATGATACAATAAAAGCTCCTAATATTCCTAATAAACTATATGTTACAAATCCAAGTCCAAAAAATATTATTATTTCTCCTAAATATCCAGGATGTCTTATATATTTATATATACCATTTTTTATTATTTTGTGACCTTCAATAGTTCCAATAGATGGTAAATAATATTTTCCAAGGGTTGCTTCTGCAACACCTTGTAATATTAATCCAATTATAAATAATATAAATCCAATAATATAACCTAAATTATAATTGAATAATCCAAAACTATAATAATAACTTATTGATGCTAATATTACTATAAATGTCATTCCAACTAATACATATAATATAAAACCTACCAATGAATATATTTTTAATTCAATTATTTTTTCTTTTTCTCCCTTTATTATTATAAATGGCAATACTAATCCAGCTATTATTTCTGATACTATAAAAAGAAAAAGATATTCTTCTATTCCAATGTTTATTATCATTTTAATATTATTTTGTTTTTAAAATATAAATTTATGCCACCGCCGGGATTTGAACCCGGGACCTCTACCTTACCAGGGTAGCGCTCTACCATCTGAGCTACGGTGGCTATTTTCCTATCTTTTTTGATATAATATTTATATATTGTGGATTTATACTATAAATATATTCATTATTATTTACTTCTCTTAATAATATACCTTGTTTATACATTTTATTCAAATATTTTGATACAGTGTTCCTTGGTAGATTTAATATTCTTGATATTTCTCTTGAAGACATTTTATTTTTATATAATACTTCTAGAATCCTTATTTGTGTATTTGATAATTTTATATCACTTTCTAAATTCTTTATTTCTCCTAATTCTTTACTTATATTATCTATTCCTTCTTCCAATAAATTATTTAATTCAATAAATATCTGTCTAACATTATTATTATTTTTTCTTATTATATTTCTCAATATTTTTTCATCTATATTTATTCTTCCCTTTAATTTTTTATTTATTAATTTTAATATTTCATCTTCTGGAGGGAATTTCATTTCAATTTTTCTATATAATCTATTTAAGAAGGATAAGGTAGCATTCATTATTTGTGGGGATGGTTGAATTAACATTATTGAATGAGCAATTTTATTATCATATAAATATTTTAGTTTTTTAGATACATCTTCTGGAAAATTATAAAATTCATCTAATATTAATACTATAGGTAATTTATTTTCAAATTTAAAGAATAAAAACTTAATATATTTATTTCTCTCAATTATATAATTTATATCTTTATCTTTTTCATATTCTCCATTTATATATATTATATTATAATCATCTGATAGATCCTTTTTAATTCTAAATGCTAAAGAAGTTTTTCCAGATCCAATTGGTCCATATAATAGAAATATTTCACCATTTATTATAGAATCTTTTACCTTTTTTATTATATCATCTACTCCTACTAAATCTTCATTTGGCCTTATATCTAAAGGATTTTTAGAGAACCCGTATTTTTTCCACCACATCTTATTTTATATTATTTAATAATTCTATATAAGTTGATATTGACCATAGTTGATGTAAAGCCCCTGCTGGTTTTAATTCATATGCACTAGACCTTTCTGGTAATGTTCCTATCATTTTTATTAATCTTTCATTAGATTTCATAATACTATTTATTATATTTCCATACTTTTCTTTATTTAAATTGTATAAATCTATAGCAGCAATGTTGTTTATAAAAATCCATGAATCTCCATTATGCATTGATTTTTCTTCATTTTTAAAATAATTATCCTCATTACTATATGGAATAAATTCTTTATCAAATATAGATAAACTACTAATTCCTCCCCATTTTAGATATAAATGTGTTAATGAATAATCAAAAATATTTTCCCATTCATAATTTGAAAAAATCTTTGGATAAAAATAATAAGATAAAAATACATTGCATCTTATCTTTTTATTTTTTATATCATCATATAATGAATAATCTGATAAATAATTCTTTCTAATTGAATCTTTTATTTTTTCCAATTTTTCTTTATATTCATCATTCCTTGTATAATTATATAAATTATCATATGCATTTGCCATTAAAAATTGTATTTCTATTGGATAAATTCTATTTAATGTATCCATCCATGTTTCATTTGGATATGCTTTAAATAAAAACAATTTTTCATCTAAATAATTTTCTTCAAATAATTTTAATTTTTCTATAATATTATTAACTAATTTATCAAATAATTCTTTTTCAAATAAATCTTTAAATTGAAATAATCTAAAAATATATAATCCAATCCCATCTGAATTTCCAACATTTTCATTTTTTATATTTTTTAATCTTCCATCTAATAAAAAATAATTTGAATATTCAATTAACTTATTTTTTACAATATCATTATTAATATAATATAATCCTTTTAATGAAATTAATAGATCCCTGCTCCATTCTTGAAAATACCATGGAAAACCTGCAGAAATATTATTATCATAAATAAAAGATAATAATCTATTTTCAATCAAATTTTTTCCATTTAAATTTTCCTTATCATTTTTATATATTATTTCCAATTCTTTTGCATAAAAAGAAAATGGTAAATATAAATATCTTTCAAATGGAGGAGATTTTCTATATAAATCATAATTATAACTTACTTTTATCCATTTATTTAATTCTTCATAAACTTCAAATCCCCTTATTATCACTTCATAGTTCAAATCTCCCTTATTAAATTTTATTTTTACATAATCATTATTTTTTTCATTATTATATATTCTTCCCCATTCATCTATATCATATAAATATCTTATATCAAAATAAACATTTAATGTAGAATATTTATTTGTTTTATATATCAATTTATTATCTATTAACTTATATTCTTCCCATCCATTTTTATATATTATTTTTAAATCATTATAATCCTTTAATATTACTCTTTCAATTTCATTATAATCTATATCTTTATTTTCTATTTTTTCTATTATTTTGATAAAATTGTTGTTATAATATTGTAATAAACCAAAATATCTACTGTTATATAGTAAAGGTAAAAACAAAAAAGAACCTTTATTATTTATTATAGCATAATCAAGGTTTTCTAACTCAATTTCATTTTCCATACAAATATTTTTGTTAAAAGATTTATAATTATTTTTATTCATTTTTTTAATTATGAAAATATTGTTTTTATCATGGGGAGTGCTTCCTCAAAAGGGTGGTGGATTAGAAAAGGTAACATATTATTATTTGAAGTATCTTGATTATTTTAATAATAATGTTTATTTATTTATTTTAAACTTGACTGATGATGTAAAATCTTTTTGGAATAATAAATTAAAGAATTCAAAAATATTTGGATTGAATATGAAAGTATATCAATCATATATAGATTATTTTAAATATGAATCTTTTACTTTATATAAAAGGAAAATTATAGACTATAAAAAAGCAGTAATTGAATATAAAGATAAAATATTAGACTTATTGAAGAAAATGAAATTAGATTTTGATATTATATATGCATATGATTGGTTAACTGCTTTAGCAGGTATAGAAATAAAGAAAATATACAAAAAACCATTGGTTGTTCATTTTCATTCTTTAGTATATGATAGAGTTGGAGGAAACCCGGATGCATTAAAATATTTATATGATTATGATTATGGAATAGAATTAGAAGCATGTAAATATGCAGATAAAATTATAGTAGTAAGTAAGAGAGAGAAAGATATATTAACAAAATATTATAATTGTGATGAAAAGAAGATTGAAGTAATATATAATGCTCCAGATGATGATTTTAATATAAAAGAAAAAATAAATAGCAAAATAAAAGAAAAATATAAAATAGTATTATATCTTGGAAGAATGACAATGCATAAGGGTCCAGATTATTTATTAAGAGCAGCTAAAAAAGTTTTGGAAAAGAGGAAAGATGTTTTGTTTATATTTGCAGGAACTGGAGAGATGTTAGAATATTTAATAAAAATGGCTGCGGATTTAAATATATCAAAAAATGTAATATTTACAGGATGGATTGATGATGATTTGGCAGAATATTTATATTCAATAGCAGATATATTTGTTTTACCATCTGTATCAGAACCTTTTGGTCTAACACCATTTGAAGCATTAAAATATAAAGATTTTATTATAGTATCAAAGCAAACAGGGGTATATGAGGTATTAAAAAATGCATTGGCAGTTGATTTTTGGGATATAAATAAAATGGCAGATTATATATTGGCATTATTATCCTATCCAAAATTGGGAGAATATGAGATAAAATTATGTTTAGATGATATAAAAAATTTATCTTGGAAAAATTCTGTAGAAAAACTAATTTCTATTTTCAATAGCCTGGTTTAGTTCTATATCTTTTAAAATGTTCATATATGATATAAAGGAATCATATGGAGTTGCAAAAGCCTCTTCTCTAAAATATTTATGTACATCCCCATCACTATTATATTTTAAACTCATATAATAGAAATTATCTGAAGTTGATAAATATCTCAATATATTTAATATTTTTTCATCATTCTTATATTTTTTATATAATTCTCTTAAATAATCTAAGGCTTCTCTTTGTATACTAT
>Ga0080005_131380_pt1 | contig 14966 bp, 15 predicted proteins | sample JossMetagenome_2_FD_69208 | JGI IMG/M metagenome (GOLD analysis project Ga0080005, IMG submission 69208) | Hot spring sediment microbial communities from Joseph's Coat, Yellowstone National Park, USA - JC3_ASED (SPADES assembly) (version 2) | ecosystem: Environmental > Aquatic > Thermal springs >... | reverse complement strand
AATAAACGTCCTAAAACGTGAAAATAGTTTAAGACCTGGATCAGTAATATCCATTTTCTTAACAACAAGCACATAGTTAATGTGATTCCTTTCAACACAATCCATCAACTTATACGCTAAGTCAGCACCCTTACGCCATCCACTATGCCACAGGAAGTACAGTATCACAAACAACCCCTGCTTACGCTTAACCTCCTCAATGAACCTAATCACGGGATGCACAGGTCTCTGTCTATCCCTAAACCACTCCATCTCTAAACCATGTGGGACAATATGAACAGGCACCTTAATGCCACTTTGAACATAAGCATCATAAGACCATTTCGAATTAACGATGAAAGCCGTGGCATAGTTAGCCATATCCACAGCCCACTTAGACATATGATTACTATCGGCAACATCAACACCAATCAACGTCTCAATCATATCGGATCTACGTTTCAACACAGCATCCTTAATCTCCCCATTAGTTGTCAAAGGATAGAAATATGGATGAATATAACCCCTAAATCGCCTATAATTCACGATTGACGCAAAAGCCGTCAGGTGAATCGGCTCAACATTGAATCTTTCTCTTAGTATTTCCACGTGTTTCTCAGCTATGTAGCTGAATGACATTCTACGTTTCATCGGGTACATGTAGTAGACAGTACCCGCATCAATAACCATGATTTTAATTTTAAACAAAACTATTTAACTCTATAACCGTCACTATTTCTTTAAACTAACCATTACGGCCAATCCACCCTTTTCCACCTGCATCTTGATATCAAAGTCACTCCCAAGCATACTTTGTAAAGCACTCCCTAACTTTTGCGGATCAACACCATCAAGCTTAATGTAGATGTACCCAGTCTTTAAACGGAAGATGTTAGCTAGGAAGCTAGCCACCATATTGACGTGCATTTCATTTATCACACTACTCAAATCCACACTCATAGCGTTTTAAAAAACGTAAGCATCTATTTATTTTTAACCATACTTATTGATCATTTCGGCAAGATTCTTAATCCTAACCTCAATCACTACATCATTCCCATCATAACGTTGATGAATCTCATAATCAACACTAATGAGGTATTTCGATATGTAGGAAACAAGCCCACTAACAAGTTTCGATGGTCGTGTTTCCACATTCGAAAGTATCATTATGCGCCTATTCCTTGCATCCCCATCACTCACATACACCACCTGGGAAACACACACAGTCAGTATTTTATTTTTAATCACGCAAACAATGTACACATAACCCCTGTTACAAGCCCCAACACAACCCATGAAAGCATGTAATCCCAATACATAATGAATGATTAGCATTAATCATAAGTAATTGTAAGTAATATTGAGCATTAAGCACAGTGTAAAAGAATAACAGTAAAATAAAACATGGCGGATAAGGTTTTTGACCAATATGGCCAGGGGTAGGGGCTTACCCAAGCCAGGAAATGCAAGGCTCGCTAAGTGGCAGGCCAAATACGACCCTACAGTAGTTCAAACCAGGTTCACTGAAGTACAGCCAGTTGCCGTAAGCAGGGCACAGGAGGGTATAGTAAGCGTTGCAAATGTACAGTTCCTGGTAGGTGGCATACTCGATCAGTATGGTGTAGCTGGCCCAACTAGAGCCGTTTACATAGCCTTTGGTGAAAAGGTTTGGCATGCGACACAACGTATCACAGGTCCAGCACTTGCCAATGAGGTGAACGGTCTCACGTCTTACTTCCAGACCGCTTACGGTGCTAACCCAACCATACTACAGGCCATTGCCCAGGCATTGGGTGTTAGCGGTCTATCATACTAATGAGCCAATAGCCTAATCAAACAGTTAAAAATTAATTCATCCTTTTTTCCTTCCACAATCATGAAATTAATGATTGTACACGCTAAAGCACCAAGCCTAAGCATAGTAGCCTCACACATCGCCAAAGTGGCAAGGGCAATGGGGCATGACGTGAAAGTATCGAGTGACTACATCCACCAGGACTTCCTTTTCTACCGTCCAAACGCCATCCTATGGATTTTCCCTGTCAATACCACCATGAGTGGTAGGTATGCTGGGCAATATTCAACAAACAAAATCTACGCAAAATCACTTAAACAAGCATGGTATGGGACAACGGAAGGTACACCCTATGGTGAACCATCCCGATACCCCGTGTGGTACAACATTGACTTTATCGCAAACTCGATGTACACAGCAAACAAGCTAAGTGAGGTGGGTTACCACGTTTTGGATATTGTCCACCATGCATATGATCCCGATGAAAACAGGGAAGCCACCGAGTATGCCGAATTCCTAAGGAAAAAGATTGAACGTGACTTCCCAGGCAAGGTAATTTTCGCAATAGCGGAAGGATCCCACCTACGCAAGGGTTGGCATAAACTAGTTGATGCATTAAACAAAATACCCGAGAATGTTAGGTCAAAGTTTATTGTACTTGCCATAGCCGACAAACCCACCATGGAAAAAGTCCTACCCAACGCCCCAAAGGATTCAATTTACGTTGTGGGGCAATTCGGGCAAATGGCAAGGAAACAAGTCCTTGCCTTATTCAAACTAGCGGATTATGTACTAGTTCCATCGCTTGCGGAAGGATTTGGACTACCCGTCTTGGAAGCAAACTCATTAGGTAGATTAGCCATTTTCGTGAACATGGAACCATTCAATGAGTTTGCTGATGTTAAAGCCAACATTACCTTCCCATGGGATAACATTAAGGAAATTGTTGATAACGGTGTAGAATTCGAGTTACATGACTATGACCCACAGTACCTAGCCGATGCCATAGTTAATGCCGTGGATATGGCTAAGAGCGGTGAATATGAGGAAAGGGCTAAGCGTGCTTACGATACCGTGAAAGACATGACGATTACAAATTTATACTCTAAAATAGTTAAATACATCGAGTAGCCAATGGCCACCCCAGTCCAAAGTTATAATCTCTTTGGGACGGGTGGTGTACACCAGGCTAAGGTTACCCTGAATAATAAGCAAGACGTCACGGTACTACCAAGCCGTGTCACGATACAATTCTTCCCATTCAACTTTGAAATGGAAACATCACTATTGTTAGACTTCCTATTCGCAATCTCATTAGGTGTACCAATCCAGTTTGATGATTTCACGTGGCAGGGCATAAACATCACATTCCCAGATTTCTCAAACTACCTGCAAAGCCTAAACATTTCACCATTTAGCATTCCAAACATCACGGTTGTAGCCCCAGAAGCTCAAAGCAACTACAGTCAGACTCAAATCACAAAGGCTATATTCGGTCAATCAGTATTCGATTATAGTTACTATGATCCAGGGCTCACGGTAGTGAACATTAAGCAATGGTTACGTTCAGCAATCAACAAGGTTTCACGCAACATGACAACCCCATCATTTTTGCAAGGTGTGGATGTGAACCAGGGATTTTCCATCTACGCTAATAAGATGTTGAACACTGTGATGCAGATTATTGAGAAATCCACACCAATGGACGTCATGATACTTGATTTCTCGCAATTCGCCCCAGAATCCGTAACCAACCCACTGTATGTTGTGTTGCCTTATCAATGGCTAACAACAATCAGTGAACTAAACGGAAAAACCGCATACCCGCATTTTGCCGTGATAGACCAGGCATTATGGGGTACTGTCCTGGATTGGAACCCCCTGGATGGTGAGTATTTCATTGATGAACCCGTTCCAATGGTTAATCTCAATTTCGCACGGTTAGTGGGGCGCATTGGTGAAGCCGTCCAAAACAATTATTCACCATTGCAAACGGCGATTAAGACGGCATTCATAGACCCAGCAATACCCAACATACCTATTCCACCAAGTTTAGTGGAATTATTCCAGGAAGCATTCCCAGGCATTATTGAAAACGCACCATTCGCACCATTGACAGCACGTGCGGAAAGGTGGGGTAGGGCAATGGAATTAATCAAAACAATTAGAAAAACAATCAGAAACATGTTGATGAACAAGGTGGCTAACCCATTTTTGATTAACGCATATGAGGATGCAGGTGTAGAATACTGCATGGCATTCCACCACAATCACGATAGGGTTAGGTACAGGGCATGGGAAGGCATAGGATTACAGGCATTCAACCAGGCATGGCTAAGTAAATGGGTTAATTTTGGTTTAGATCCGAGTACTTTAAATACCCTGCTTAATCTACTTAGCACGGTATGTCTGAGTCCGATACCAGGGTTCAAGGGACAGGACAGTCCATTGTGACACCCACCATAACAACACCACCAACACCAACAACAACCCCAGTCATCCCCAATGTATCACTACAACAACAAACAATAGACCCCAAAGCCAAGGCATTCACAGATAAACTAATGGAATTAGTCACTGAGGCATACAACTTATCCCTGGAATTAGCATCACTAGATGACCCCAATCTACTTAACCACCCTGTAGTTAAGCAAGCACGCAAAATAGTCCAAAAGGTTAAGGAACTGAGGGATGTGTTAGGGGCTAAGTAACACCCCTCATTCTGGTTAAAAATAAATTAGTTTTATTCAATTTTACAACGCTATGAGCGTATTCGGAGTACCATTCAAACAGCCATTCCAGGTATTGCGTTCATCGGATTGGAATGCATTAGTGTCAGCCGTGGATCAACTCTACACAATGAATTACTACACAAACATCATCCTAACAAACGGTCAATTCACACCATACTTTGATGAATTATACACAGCTGGATCAGCATTCTTTGGAAACGAGATTTACGTGGAAGGGTATAAGGTATTGCATGACCTGGATCCCATCTACATTGCTCAATTTTTGCAGGGTGCAATCAATCAAATCTACAATTACATTTCAGTCTATTTGATTAACATTCAAAACACAGTCCAACAGGTACAGCAAACGGTTCAGAAAATTAAACTGTATGTTTCACCAACCGCATTAATGAGCATTGTAGTACCCGTGTTATCCACGGCAACATCGTTAGTAAGTACAAGCACACCCATCAAGCGTGCACTACTGTATGTCACACAGGACACGACCTATGTGGTCTACGTGGGTGGGGCAAGTGGGCAACACTTCCCAATCTTCCCAGGAACACAAATTGAAATAGACGTTTGCGATGCCATCCAGATCTATCTGAGATCAGAGAACTACAGCTACGTTAGGGCATTGTTGGAATTAACAAATTCATCAACATGCAACTGAGGTGACGGGTAATGGTAAGCCATAGTGAAAGCGGTAAAGGAACCGCAAAGGTAACCATTGTTAAAAAGGATAGGAACGGTGTAGTAAAGTCAATTGAGCATTATGAGGGTAATATCTTCCTCACATACGGTGTTGAAATAATTTGGTACATTGTTGTGGGTAGCATAACAAACGTCACGTTGGGCATATGCGTTGGGAACGGTTCAACACCCGCATCGGCAAGTCAAACATGTCTCCAGGGCTCAATCCAATCATGCTCAAGCCCTGGGCAAGTTTCAATAAACAATAATCAACTATCCGTCACGGCAACATTCACGGACACAATGGCTAACTTCCAATGGAACGAAATAGCAGTTGCCATTACAAACTACGTTGGGCAAAATTGCGGATACATACCGATCGATAGGTTAGTTGCAAACATGGGTATTAAGCAACCTGGTGAAACATGGCAAGTAACAATGACGCTAAGCATCTCATAGGTGGTGAACCATGCCAGTTGTAATAAACTCAATCAGTTATTCCAACGGAACATTATCACTAAGTAGTTTAAACACTGAGACTACGGTGTTCACATATAGCGGTGGGCAAACGGACGCAATCATCGAGGGTTGGTTATCATTGCAAAACATGCAAAACGGTGACATAACAACCATCACGGTTTATGTTACAGTGGATGGAACGAATTATTACGTGTTCCTACAACGCACATTCGCAGGACCAGTTAATAATGCAATCCTAAGAATCCACACGTTGCAAATCCCACCAGGCATGGGCATCAAAGTAACTATCAATCAGATTAGTGGCACACCAAGATCCTACCCGTATTACTTTGTCACACAGGTGCTCAGTTCATGAGCACCGTAGCGTATCCAGTAGTAACAAGTGACGCATCGAGCGGTGGTGTAAGCGTCACAATCACGGCATTCTCACTAAGCGATTCAGGAGTGGGAAGTGAAACATTAATAACACCAACCAGGCAGGTAGTAACGTCAATACCACCATCCCTACTCCCACCATCACTATCGAGTGTCATAACCCCTGGTTCAAAAATCACATTTAGTCTACCCGTCTGCATCCCAATACCCTACATTTTCTCGCAACTCTCAGGTGGGGTAACAGTCTATTCACATTGCCCCAATCAAACAATTCCACCATCCGTGTGGAACAATAGGCGCACCATACTGCTTAACCAACTCAAATACCTTTACCAACTGATTCAATTAATCAACCTGGTTAATCAAAACACGGGAATGTACCTCACGTCAAAGTACAATGTGATAATGGACATGTTGAACACGCTTAAACCCGTCACGGTAGGTGACCCAGTTAGCCACGACCATTACAATGCAATTTGGAACCACATTCTACTTGCATACAACACGTTCATTTACTATTTCACATACCTTTACGGCTACAATTACACGGTTCCAACCCAATTACAAGGCATATTCAACCCCATTGCCTACGTTCCCATGCAAATGAGCGGAAAGTTAGCTTTCGATATTGTGACTAGTCATGATTGGAATAAACTCACTGAGGCGCTACTTGCAATTGATGAAATGCTTAATTCAATGACACAGTGGCTACCCATAGTCATTAAATTAACTAACCCAGGCTACACATACCCCAGTGGCCAGCAAATACCCATAGCCATTCAACCGTCAAATTACATTAACGTTAATGAGGATTTAAGCAACGTTTACATCCTAGATGCAAGTGGGAATAAGGTACCATTCTGGGTTGAGGTTGATGCAAAAAACAACAATGGCACAGCTGTGGTTTGGTTAAAGGCAACGGACACAATGATTAATCAACTTAACAGTGGATCAACACAAATATACATGATACCCACTAACACAACAACAATTGACGGTGTTAATTACGGTATTAATTCAACAATCACTGGTTCATTGAGCACTGATAACATCGGTAACATTATGGATCAGGGGTTGTTATACAGCATATGGGCTAACACATCACAAACCGTTCCTCCTGTAGCGTATTCACCAACAGTTGAACCATTGCTTGGAACAAGTTTGAATACGCAATCCTTTACGTTTAGCTCAACTGGGTGGACGCTCACAGTTACATTACAACAATGTTGTGAAACAGTACCATCACTATTCACATCCACAATACCATGCACCGTAAGCGGTGGCTCATACTCAAACTGTAGATCAAGTTCATGCACAAGCCAAGCCAACATGTTAAGTGCATGGGAAGCAGGCTATTCATGCGGTGTAGGTTCACCTATAAGCCCCAATTACACGTGGCTAGCTAAATTCATCGGTTGGGTACAGGCAAGTAAACAATCAACAATGTATGTCCTTGTTGATGATGCAATCAACGTGTGGCTAAGCCTAACAGGTGAGTTAGGTAGTGATGGGGCTAATTGGGCATCAGGCGGAAGCAACATTTTAAGCTCATGGACAAATCAAAGCATGCAATCAACACCATACACGGCAACCATACCATTCGGAACCCACAGGTTTGACCTACACTACGCTAACGTTGATGCACCACAGGACGCATTAATGGTGTGGTTCAACAACCCACTGAACCTATACCACGCCAAGTTTGTACCCAAGGGCTACATGCCATCAACAACACTAACCCAGGGATTCATACAGTGACGGGTTAAAAACAAATACATCACCAATCAACTAAACACAATGCCAGACCTAGAATACACCATACTACCTGTTAGGAAGCGTGTAATCAAGGTAACTATATCAAACGGTCAATCAACTGCAACCGTAAACCCACATGTCCAGGAAATCAAAATAGACCATAGTTACTTGCTTTCACTACTTGGTGTTGGTATTGACCCCTATGCGGTACCGCTAAACACTATTTTCTATGACCCACAGGCAAATACCCAGGCATACTCATGGTATGATGGGTATGATGGGGCATACCACAGGTGGTTCGTTAAGACACCATCCATTGGTGCTAATTCCACCTACACGCTTTACATGATCATAGACACCATGCAACAACTAGTAGACGGCAACATAGCAGGCATTAACGCAATCTACGGGCAAAACTACCTAGGCTTATCCTACGGGCAACTTGACAACGGCAAAAACGTATTCCTAATCTATGATAATTTCAAGGGAACAACACTATCAAGCATATGGACTACGTACGGTAATGGCACAATAAGCGTAAACAACGGGATAACAATGACAGTAACCAGTAGCCAGAATTCTACTGGTCTCATAGCAACACCATCCAATGTACCATCAACAGGTATCATAGGACGCACATGGGCACTTGTAAACAGTGTAGGAACAAATGGTGGCGCTGAATATGGATTCCTCTATGGTAATAATATTAACACAAGTAGCATGAATGTATATCAAGCATACTGGTGGGGGGTAGGAAATACAGCTGATGGCTTGGCAAAGATTGTTAATGGCTCATGGAATGGCATAGTTAGCGTAAGTGACAGCGCCATACTGAATAAATTATTCTACGGCTATTTCATGTGGAACTACACAACTACATCAAACCTGTATACATATGAATCACTCACTGGGAAGTCTCTCTCAGCCACAGATAGTACATTTACATTATCAACATTAACACAGGTATCATTTTATACGGGACACCCAAGCAGTGGAACATCAAGCTACACAACATACACAATTGCCTTTTACGACGCACCACCAAGCGGTATCATGCCAACAATTGCATTATCACTTATTGATTAAAACGTTAAGCCAAGTAGTATTGTTTAATTAAAAATAAATTACACGGCATGGGTAAGGTGAACCATGCCACGGTTCAAAACCCTATTCCAAGGAGACAAAACCATAGTTATTCAGCTTAAGGACGGCATAACAATCCAAGACCTAGTAACCAAGGGAATATTCATTCAAAAAGCCGATGGACTCTATGATAAAAAGGGAAGGAAGGTTATTATTAGTGAGAGTGATTTTTTTCACGCAAACGGTGAATACCCAAAATTGACTGGTTCATGCGGTGGCTCAGTTTATGAAATAATGAATAACACGGTTGTTAGTGCTGGGCATGTCATGAAATGCGTAGACACTTTACAATACGGCAACGCAACATACAGGCTAAGCAACATTCAAATCACATACCCCATCACCTTCCCACAATGGATATGGAACATCCTACTCTTTTTCAACATTGAAATACCGTCACCATACGACTACGGCTACGCCACATTCCAAGCACCAACGCCAATCAACTTCCAAACCGATGAACCATACCCCAGAGCCATCTACGTTGCAGGCAACTGTCTATACGCTAACCAACAAAATTGCCTAGGCATAGCGTTAGCAACACCCAACATGCCTGAGGATGACTTGAAGGCGCTTGTTAATGTTAAACTCACGTTAAATTGCACATACTGGGGTTATGTAACACACGCAATCGGCTTAGACGTTGGGAAGTCCTTTGTCAATTACGGTGATGATAAGTATGCCCTCCTAGAACCCGCATTATTAATACAGTTCATAGATAAAGCAGGAATCCCAGGGTGCAGTGGCTCAATGGTCTACCCAACACCGCTAAACAAACCATAGTTACCCAGATTAAAAATAAATTACACAACACAGTCAATTAAAAACGATATGAACCCACTCACAGGTCTCCTAAGCATGGATAAGCGCAAGTTAGCGGTAGTAATGTCAATAATAGCCATGTTAATGGTGGCTAACCCACACATAGTGTTTGCACAATCCACAACAACATCCAATGGGTATGTTATCTACATAGACCCCATAACAGCTGGCATCATCATACTAATCCTAGCCGTGGTGATAGCACTGGGTGTCTACATATTCATGTCCATCAACACCACAAACAACCAAACCCAGCTAACCCAAGCCCAAATCCAAGCACTAAACTCACAGACTAATAACATGAATCAGTTGGTGGCCGCTACCACCACGGCTCTTAACGTAGCCACGGCTCTCAATGCTGAATCAACCCGTCACACTATGGATATGGATAATAAGTATTTCTCACTTATTCAACAGGATACTATGCATAGGCATTATACTGAGGACAGGTACTTAAACATTTACAATAAGCAGGTTGATAACAATATTTACTTTATGAATACGCTACTGTCACTTTACGGTCTCCAGTTAGTTAATAATGACATCCGTCAATTAATGAGCGATAGACTAAAGGCTACACTTGCACAATACGCCAAGCCACCTGAGGTGGAAGTAACAACCATAGCCCCAGCATCATCCCCTTTCCCAACACAGCAACCAAGCCAAGGTCAAACGACAACTGGATCATCCAAATAATCGAATACTAACCCCACCTGTCATTAAAAATAAATTGAACTTTATTAATTCTCAAAACCGTGGTTAAGGTAATCATTAGAGAGATCCATAAAGCCAATGTACCATGGGATCCGCACTACATAGCCTCAGTGCAAATTATTGATGATGATGATAATTGGGTATCAAACGCATTCCCCCTGGACTTCCACAACACCAAGGAATTAGAAAAAAAGATAATGCAGGAAATCATGCTGTATGAGTTAGCCAAGGCAAACTACGGTAAGCAAATCGCCAGGGGTGGAAGATAATGGACACCCCATTCTTTAATCCCGATGAAATACGCATCCTAATCCAAAACAACCTAAACAACGGCATCATTGAGAAGGCATTATCACAATTAACAATGGAAGACATCAACAATGCGATTGTTGAATATGGTGGCTTAACTGATCCAATCGGGCAATTAGAAAATTGGCTAGCGCAACAATTAACAAACCTAGCAAACTACATTACAACTGGGATTCAGCAATTGCTACAGCCCGTTATAAACGCAATCAACAGTGTCGTGAGTTACGTATCAAGTGGAATATCAACACTATCATCAACAGTCCAATCGGCTTTAAACTCATTGAGTTCATCATTATCAAGCGCATTAAGCGGAATCCAATCAGGGTTAGGTAACTTAGCTAACACGTTCCAATCCGTGGCATCAAGCATAACATCGGCATTATCAGGCATTGCATCAACCGTTAGCTCAGGGCTCAGTAACTTGGCATCAAGCTTAAGTAGCATTGCAACGACAATATCAAGCCAATTCAGTAACCTGGCATCGGCAATCGGTGGCTTAGCCACACAATTATCATCAACAATCCAATCAACACTATCGGGCATAGTATCAACAATAACAAGCATAGTTTCATCAATCCAAAACGCACTATCAGGTGTGATTTCAACAATATCAAGCATTGCATCAACAATCCAAACCGCATTCGCATCATTCACATCAACGCTAAGTGGCATCATAACACAGATCAGCGGTGTAGTGCAAAATGCAGTATCGAGTATCATCAACGCAATAACCTCAATCGGATCAACCATACAAAACGCACTATCCCAATTCGCACACGTATTACAATCCATAGTATTCCCACGCATCGAGTCATTCATAACCACGGCAATCAACGCAATAACGTCATTCGCATCCACAGTCCAATCAACATTCACCCACATAGCAACGGATATTCTACACGGCATTGAGTCATTCGCATCCACGTTAAGCAATGTGTTCACCACCATAGGCAACGACATAAGGAACACATTCACGGCAATCGGCAAGTACATTAGCGATTTCATAGACACAGCAGGCAAGTATTTCAAACAATTCATCAGTGACGTTGAATCATTCGGCAAGATGATATACGGTGCATTAACAGATGCAGGCAAGTACATCCAAGGATTCATTAAAGACGTTGAATCATTCTTTACAACAATAGGCAAAGACATTGAGAATTTCGGAAAGGAAGCATACAGTAAGGTAACGGGCTTTTTCACAACCCTAGGCAAGGACATTGAGGGATTTGTTAAAGGCATTGAGTCAAACTTTGAGAAATTCATAAAGGAAGCCCAGGGATTCGCAAATGCATTAACCGCAACATTCACGTCAATCAGTGGTTCAATTGTAAGCAACTTGGGAACCATAGGTTCAGGGTTTGAAACACTATTCAATGATATCAATAAGTCATTCCAGGGATTCATAAAGGCAATAGAAAACCTACCAAAAACAATATCCCAAATACCCAAGGAAGTCTTTGACGCCGTGTATAAGGCATTCATGGACTTCCTAAAAACAATCAACATCAAGGCAATCACCGATTTCTTCAGCAACGTAGCCAAGTTCTTTGAGAATCTAGGCAAAAACCCAGTAGTGCAACAAATAATCAAATTATTTGAGTCAATCGGCAAGGGGTTTGAGAATGCGTTTAAGTCATTCTACGACACGCTAAAGGACATATTCAACTGGATAGTCAATGAAATCCAGGGACTAGGCTCAGGTTTCATTAAACTAGCGCAAACGCTAGCAGGTGGCTTAGGCAACTTGGGAAGTGGAATAACGGATTTCGCAAAGGGTATTGTGGACGGTGCAATGAAAGCCATCTTCCTACCTGTGATGATTACCGAAATACCCGCTATGATGTCACGTGACGTGTTCAAAAATGAACCATACATCGTAATAAAGTCAGGTGTAGACCCCGTTAAAGTAGCAATACCAAACCTAACAGGCGCATTCGGTGCGGTGGCTATTATATCAACCGCAATAGCATCATCCATATACTTCCTAGGGAAACTAATCGAGAAAATAGGGTCAGCAACTGGGACACAGGAAGTTGATTTAACACCATTAGGCATAGGTCTAAAGATCCGTTTAGAACTAGGGAAACTACTACAACCAATCGGTGATCTATTGGGTAAACTAGGCGATGAATTGGGAAGAGGCATGGCGCTAAGCGGAACATTAGCATTCATGGAACCGCTACGCTACCTGTGGCGCTACGTGTGGTGGCTAACATTCTACTCAATGGGAATGGGCAACATGCCCTTTGAACTACCGTCACATACGAATTACTTGACATAGCCCGTAGGTTTGATATCACACAGAACATTAACAACGTGGCAAATACAATGATTTATAGAGGCTTCCCATACTGGTTCATTGCAAAGACAATAGCATTACCATCAGCATTCACATCCATAGACGTTGCCAACCAGGCATTAAGTGACTACAGGAAGGAAATACAAAACAATTTAATCACCGTGGTTGATAAATTCGGCAACGTAAGATACCTACCTGTTGCCCCACTATTCGAATTACCCACTACCCACGACCTGGTTGAATTCATGCTAAGGGACTTATTCCTACCTGCATCAGCACCACCTAATCAGCAACCCGCATTAGCATATCAGTCGTTTGTCAAGGCAATGTGGGCCAGGGGTGTTCCACCCGACGTAGCCTACATGTACTACCTAAGGGCTTATGAATTGCCATCAGCAACCCAGGTATGGGACTTTACAATGCGTGCATTATCGGGATTCGCCTGGTATGTCCCACCACCTGAAGTCCAAACCTTTGCGGAAGCTGAAGCTAAAATCATCAACGCATTCACCCCACAGGTACCCGCTAAACTCAACTTCCAATACAACCTAGCCCTGCTAGCCCTAGCGGAATATCAGAAATGGCATGGTAGAGCTCACTTTGCATGGATCAACGACCCAAGGACAGGTCAATCATACACATCCGATGCATGGTTAATCATAGACCAATCAGCACACCTATTAGACAGAACCGACATTGAACACCTGGTTAGGCATGGTATATGGGACTACTATGAACGTGAGTATAAGATCACAAACGAGACAACAATGTATGACGTGCTGGGTAAGGTTGTGGAACCCCAAGCCACGTCACCAATCCAAATATACACTGATTACGTCACAAACGTGTTAATGGCCAGGGGCTTCCACCCATACGTAGCCCCATTAATAGCCCTAAGAGCCGTCTTTGACGTCACTACAGCATCAAAAACCCTACTAAGGACAGGATTGCTGAATCTAATTAGAGAAAACATAGAGTTAATACCCGTCACATTGCAAATGATGAACAACATGTTCCCCGTATCAGTCCACGTAGCCTACTTTGACATGTATAATCAGAAATGGGTGACGGGTTGGTTAAACGCACCCGTGAGGTACATTGAACCAGAATCTAAGTTACTAATGCTAAGGGCATTAATGGATAAGGTGAACACGTATATGAGCAACATGTTTAGGGCATTACTAGCAGGAGTCAGAGACTACTTGATCGGTATCAGTGACTCAATAAACGATATGGTTGGCTACGTCACAACTGTGTTAGACAAATACTACGCACCACTGTACAAATCCATTACAGGTGCGGAAATGCACCTAACTTGGGATTCAGCATTCAACGACGCCATAGCCAAATACTTTGAGGTAGAGCAACTGATTGGTACATTCCGTAGGATAAGGTACTACGCAAGGTATGCGTTGTATAGGATCCTGGGTATAATAGGCATGGGGCTTATTCCAAAGACAGAGATCCCCAAGTACATTGATGAATTAACAACGTTAATGAGAGAAACACCGCAAGCAAGGGAAGTCTTCCTATTCATAGCCAATCTAGTCTACCATAGATATTTACTAAGGAACTTTGAAACCTATGCCCGCATATGGCTAGGTAGGCATGCAACAACACCTGAGAATGCGTTACAGGTATTGTTAGCAAACGGGATAGACGTTGATTTCGCCAATGCCCTAGTTAAGGCATACTCCCCACCATACTACCCCACCATTTTAGAAATGCCCGTGTTAAGTGAATACTTACCCCAATTCATGGATAAGCTACCGCAAATAATACAATTAATGAGGATACCCAACGACTGGGCTAAACTGTGGGAAGACTACGTGGCAATAAGGGCATACATCAGGTGGTTCACACG
>Ga0080005_129397_pt1 | contig 14987 bp, 12 predicted proteins | sample JossMetagenome_2_FD_69208 | JGI IMG/M metagenome (GOLD analysis project Ga0080005, IMG submission 69208) | Hot spring sediment microbial communities from Joseph's Coat, Yellowstone National Park, USA - JC3_ASED (SPADES assembly) (version 2) | ecosystem: Environmental > Aquatic > Thermal springs >... | reverse complement strand
AAACCCCTCATCCACCACACCATTAAGCCCATTCTCTCCATAAACATGCCAAGTACTAGTCAACAAAAGCCCCCTCGCCCTAGGACTACGGTAGACAGCCTCACAAACATTCTGCAAACCAACAACATTCACCTCATAACCCAGCCTGCGCTCCTCATTAATACGCGGAATCTGAACAATAGCACTATGCACCACGAGATCCACGTCCCCCAGACACCCAACAACACGACCAAAATCCCTAATATCACACTTCACAAACTCTATATTGTATTCCTTATAGTCCCACGAAGGCTCCACAACATCCACAACCCTCACACTGAAATCCCGAGAAAGCTCCCGCGCAACAGCACCACCAACATAGCCACTACCCCCAATAATAGCAATTGTTTCATTCATTTCTTGGCACCTCTTAATTCTCCAGTATGAACAAACCCATGTTTAAAAACCTTTGTATTAATAAAAATAAATTTGAAAGATGGCCGCGCAACATCTCTAAAAGGTAAGCGCACCCAATAGAGAAATCACGTCTTACTAGTTTCCCAGAGCGCTCCTTGAAGAATGCTTTTTATACCACATGAAGAAACAAAACGTTAAAATGAGTGTCCATATTATTCCCAAAGGAGAAGTTAGAACATTAAAGAAATCAATATTATTAGTCCTGAAATAACTATTAATTTGTTGCCTCGCATAATCTGGCCTTAGAGATTGAGGGAATGGTTCAGCTTTATATTTACCTGAATAGCTAAAGTCTTCAAGATAGATTCTTTCTTTAAAAGAATTAAAAACATAAAATGAAACATTACCCTTAATAACAAGTCTCTTGGCGTTACACTTTAGTTCATAGAAATATGTCCATGTTGATTTCATGTCGATTAATGTAACGTTGCCTTCAATATGTATAAAAGGTTTGTCTAAAAACAAAGCATTTTTAGACATATTAACAATAAGCTTAATTTTTCCGTCTCCTATAGGATATATTTCACCTTTGACCTTCCTAAAAGACACTGTGCTATGATCATTGTCTCGGATAGTTAAATTCCCGTAAAAAACAATCCTGCTAGTAGTTATAAACCCCATAGAGGTAGGTAACTCTGTTGCATTAAGGTCGAAGTCACTTATTGAGTACAACTTATATTTACCGTTTTCAAAAATTGGTGGAGTTTTACTAATCATATTGGAGATATATGAACGTATGGGAATAGAAAAATTAGAGGGAACCAATATCAAATTTATATTAAAAACCCTAGCTAATATATAAACCTCTCCAGATTCATTGGTTCGAGCCAAAATATCTACAAGGGGTTGAGAAAGCACAGCAACCCCACTTGGATAAACAACATAACTTGATGGCGTATACCAATCATAAAAAGTACCTACGAATTCAAATGAAGAATTCGTTTTATGTTTATATAAAAAGTTAATTAACTGAAAATCTTCATCAGATGGATTTAAAGGCTTATTTGACCACCATCCATTATTAACTTTCCAATAACTTGCAGAGAGAATGTGACCTAAAGAGCCCAGCGAAAAAATTAATATAACGAACATTATTGTTAGTAATGTAACTATTTTTCGAGGTTTTTGTGTAAAGGAGTCTTTAGAGAGGAAAAGCCTACTTGAAATAAATGCTAGAATAGGTAGAAATAAGATAGGTTGAAACGGATATGGAGTTATTATATAGAAATAGTTATAGTTAACATAATTAAGAACAACAAGCAACACAAGTTGAAGCACAAACTGACCCACAACAAATTTTAGACCGAAATCCCAACCAGCCACTTCAAAACCTATCTTTGTAAATGCTAAAATAGCCAATAAACCCAAAAAACCCCACTCTATTGCTGGTGAGTACCAAACTGTAGCGATTGGCCAATTGAGATAAAACGGGTACTTTAAAAAGATTGCAATCCACATTAAACCATAGATATGAAGAAAAATTATGATCAACAAGCATTTGATTAAATATCCCATAGAATATCTACGAATTCTGGGTTGGGGAAAATAAGTTGATATACGCTTTAAGATAATAGATAAGAAAATGGAAGAAGAAATTGATATTAATGATGCATAAGATAAGAGAAATGTAACCATAAGACTAAAACCGCTTATTTTTCTAAGAATAATAAAACATATAGTTGATATGAGAGTCAGTAACACCAGTAATTTTATTGTGAATTTATTATCGAAAACATTCAAGATAAATAGAACGAATAAAGCAATCGCAATCAAAGGGACCTCTGTTACGTGTCCTAATAATAACTGCACATAGCCTGACAAAAATATCATTAATTCATATCCTCTGTTCTGCTCAGCTAAATTAGACATCTTCAATAAGACAGAAAAAACTACAAAAAGTAAATACAGAGACCATAGCCTAGTCAAAGTATGATCATCAGCATATATAGGTGACACAATTGTTCCAGAATATTTCCCAAATTGTACTGATATTTGATCAATATAGTCTAATACCTGCTTTTCAGAAAGGACCCCAGAAGGAGGGTTGAAGATCAGGTAACTCCAGGCAAACCCAGATAGTGCAGTCCAAAGAATGACCGTCAATACTGCACTTCTATAGTCTTTATAAAGATGTTTTGCAAATAAATAGAGAGCGATAACCGAAAATGTGTGATTTAAGAATGAAACAACTATCATACTGTTTATAAGAGGTAAAGGAAGTATACTCGAAATTGTAAGCCATAAAAACGCATAAAGTGGAGGGTAACCCTCGACAGGAGATTCTAGGTAACCATTCAAGCCAAATTTGGCTAAAAGAGCAACTCTATGTGTGTCCCCCCACATATCACCCCTTAAAAAAGCACTACTTTCTCCTATAGCATAGTAGAAAATAAACAAATTAAATAAGATAGCTGATAAAATTCCTATAATTTCCAAAATATTAGTATGTAGTCTCACTTGCTCATCAGACGTAGATTTTAACCCACTTAATAGTAGCAAAAGAAGGAGAAGGTTTAGAAAGACAAGGAAAAGAAAGACAATAACATTTGTTTTAAAGTAGGAAGTAACTATACCAAGAAGAATTAAAAAAATACTACTAAGGGCAGGATAAAAAATTATCCTCTCACTAAGTTCGAATTTGAATTTTAAAAAATGGTGAAGAATAACCGATGGAACATAGAAAACATCCATTAAAAGTAAAAGTGAGATAAGCATTTGAAATAGAGATATTTCGTTCCATTTACAAAAGGCTACCTGACGATTATTCTGATAAACGAATATTGAAAAGAGGGTAGCTAAAAGAAGAAGAATTATAATTATAACTTTTATAACTTTTAATATGGAAAATCTTCCTCTCGATTCATAGCTCAAGTTTACATTTAAATCTACTAAAATGATTGCAACTGTCGAAACCAAGAAAGAGAGAATTACAGAATAATAGTTTAAATCTAGCTGCGAAATATAATTGATTTTAATAAGATTTATTACAAGATTGCTACATAGATATGTAGCAATAAAAACAATCATAATTTGAAAAACTTTCTTTAGACCCTCTTTCATAGTTTCAATATATTCTCAATTACTTTATATAGCTTAGAACCATTAACATCTAGTGATAATTCTTTTTCAGCCGTTTTTCGTCCTTCCTTGCCCATTTTTTTCCTCAAGTGTTCATCTTCGATAAACATCTTAAGATAAGTATACCATTCTTCTTCATTTCTAGCCAGAAATCCGTTAACTCCATGCCTTACAACGTACTTCTGCTCACCCACCGGGCTCGCAATGATGGGGATTCCTAGCGCCATCCCTATCCCAACTCTCAAGGCACTCTTTCCTCGATTCCATGGAGAATCCTCGAGGGGTGCAACGAGGATGTCGAAGTCATATATCATTTTAGCAAAAGATGCTAGAGGTATCCAATTTTTTGTTCCATAATCTATTTCCATGTATTTTTCCAGTGGACTAAACATCCTTATGATGTTTTCATCTCCTAGATATGAGATGATTTTGAATTTGATATTTCTATACTCTTTACCTATCCTTTTAAGAGGATTAATTAACATTGCTAGATTTCGACGATGGATTCTAGCGTTACCTTGCCAACCTATAACTATCTTTTTTGCATTTCTAATTTTCTTTTCTGGCGAAAATAACTCTGTATCGATAGGGTCATGGATCATACACGAATTTTTATTAAATTCCCTAACGTAATTTAATAAGAAATGCCCATTGGTAAGGACATAATCTGAATTTCGCAATATCTTTTCTAAAAAGAATGTACCAGGTCTAATCCTTATACCGAATATATTCGAAGATGGCAAAAATAACGCATCATCTATATCGAAAAGAACTTTTAAGCCTCGTTCTTTGAGGGTTTTTTGAAAAATGTATGTTTGGGTATTAGCCGTTTTTCTTATCATTACAATATCAGAACTTTTTGTTGCAACTTTAATATACTCTTGGATTCTGTAAGTTAAGATAAGAGAGAGGATATTTCCTATTTTTCCTTTCGCGATAAAGTTCCAAGGTATAGGCGTGATGATTTCAGTTGTAATGTTATATCTTTTTTGTAAGAATTCAGCTAAGGGTAACGTTCTTGCTGACAAGGTTGTGTACAGGCCTCCTGCAAATATAGTAATTCTCATCATTTATTTTTCCTCATGCTGATTAAGTAGGCTTTTACGCTAAAGTTCTTTTCAACAATTTTCCGAACATCGGCTTTCATTAGCGCGCGCTTTTATGATTGAAAAATTCAAGCTCGCTTCTTCGGTTAATAGTTTTGATAGGTATTCTCTGAAGAATCTTGTATTCATAATTGTAGTTTCGGGCCAGAGATCCCAGGCACGTGACGCATGTTTCACAGTGCAGTAGTACACGGTTAATTTAACTCTTTCAGCCAATTCTTCGAATAGGGGATGTCGGTAGGGGGCAATTGTATTGTGGATTAGAGCAACTCTTACTTTATTCATATTTTCTATTTCAATGAATTACTTCTTCGTATACTTTTTCGAGTTCGGCGGCGACCTTGTCTATCGAGTACTTTTCTTCGGCCAGCCTGCGGGCGTTGCGCCCCATCTTCTCAGCTTCTTTTGGGTTTTCGAGCAGGTACGCAAGTTTGCCTGCCAGATCATTTTCGTCACCTGCCCGAAAAAGAAGGCCCGTTTCCCCGTGCAGGACTAGGTCGGGCATTGCTTCGACGTTTGAAGCTATCACGGGTTTCGCGCACGCGTAGGCTTCCAGCAAGACATTTGGAAAGGTTTCGTAGCGCGAGGGGAGCACGACGAACTCGGCATCCACGTAAGCGCAGAGCTTGTCCCTCCCATAGAGGGGGCCCGTGAACACTACTAAGTCAGAAATCCCGAGTTCTTGAACTAGAGACCTAACCTTGCTCAGGTAACCATCGTCTGAACCTACGACCACCAGAATTGCATCTCTGAAGATTTGTTGTCTCACTAGCTGGGCGTAAGCTTTGACGAGAATATCGACGCCTTTAATCCAATGAATCCTGCCAATATAAAGTATGATTTTTTTACCTTCTGGGATACCATATTTTTCCTTAAAACTACCCTTAGGTGGCATATTAGAAAATGACGTAAGATCTATCCCATTAGGTATAATTACAATCTTATTCTCAGGAACACCCATATACTTATATTGCTCAGCCTCAAATCGAGTAAGGGCGATAACCTTAGATGCATTTTTTAAAACTCTTTCTCCAAAAAGCCTATCATAGATTAACTTAATGCTTCTCATTCTTCCGATATAAGGAAGAGCACCACGCGCTTGCAGAACATAAGGAGGATAAAAATCGTTCTTTCCCAAACCGAAGAAAGCATCATGAAGTTGTCTTCCAAAATGGACATGTACTATATCAAACTGCTTCGCTGTTTTCCACAATTTGATAACCATTTCAGGAGCAATATAGAGGTTGTTTATCCGTATAAAATTACTAAAATAAGTAACCTTAATGTTGTGTATGATTACCTGTTTATTTGATTGTTTAAAATTTCTCTTCTGATCATAAGCATTCGTTGTATAAACCTCTACATAATGACCCCTCTTTGCTAGTTCTTTGCAAACTAAGAAGGATGCCTGAGGAGGACCCCCGAAAGCATAAGCCGGAGGGAAAGTAGATATTATATGTAGGATTTTCATTCTAGTGCACCCCTTAACATCGTGATAGTAATAAACTTAAAGGAGCGTACATTCAAGTTAGCTTCCTTTTAGATGATTTTTCCTTGAAGTCGCCCTATAGATTATTTTTTCTTTTACTTTTATATATATTATTAATCTATACCAAAATGCCCATAATAAATGATAAATGAGACCTTCTTTGCCATCGAGAAATCCAAGTTTTAAAAAGTAAGTATAGATAAATAGTATAAAAGGTTTGAAGAATAATGGAATTTTATCAAAAATTTTATATTTTATGAATGTTCTCAAACCTCCTTCTATTCTCTTGCTCTCTTTTTCTTTGCCAATAATCTGTCTTACAGTTTCTTTTAAATTTAAATATCTATTTGCTTCTAAATCTGCGATTTTAAGGTGTTTTTTGACCCACTCATCTATACCTTTCTTGTCTTCATGAATCATATCGTTCTCTAGTACCCCAACCTTACCTTCTACTACTGCGTACTCGCTATCGCCCATTTCAAGATAATGGACTTTATCCTTTTTAAATAATCTTAAGACTGGAGTATACAGCCCACCATGCTTAAGCCATTTCCCTAGAAATATGAATCTCCGTTTTATATAGAATCCGACCTCTTCAATTTCCTTATCTGAACAAAGTAATTCTTTTATTTCATTTTTCAGTTCATCTGTTAAACGCTCATCAGCATCTAAAAATAAAACCCAATCGTATTTAATAGGGAGATTTTTCAAAGCCCAATTTCTGATGCGGGCCCAGTGGCCTCTTTCAACAAAATAAATTTTCGAAGTATACTTTTTAGCTATTTCAACTGTCGCATCTTCACTATATGAATCAACAATTATTATATCATCTGTCCAATTATAAATGCTCTTCAAACAATCTCCGATATTCCTCTCCTCATTTAACGTGATAATTATCACAGTTACAGGGGCTTTTTCGCACATTCCATTTTTTATTTCAACCCTATTTTCTTTCATATTGTTCATCTCTTCTCAGAAATAGCATCGAATATAGTAAGAAGCTCCAAGCCTATTTTTACAATATTAGCTTCTTTTTCAATAAATTTTCTGCCATTAGCTCCCATTTCTTCAGCTTTTAAAGCATCGCGAATTAGACTAATTATATTTTCCGCTAATAAGATTGAGTTCCCAGGTTCGGAAACAAGCCCAGAGCTGGTTTTTATCACATGCAAGGCGGGCGCGCCTCTCGCCGCGCAGAGTATCGGCTTCCCCGCGACCTGGTACTCGTATAGCTTAGAGGAGATTCCGAGGTAGGGTCTGCCGAAGTCTCTTAGCGGCAACAGGAGGGCGTCGGCTTGGCAGAGGAGCTTGGCGACCTCCTCTCTCGGCAGTATCTTGTCTATCACTTTCACGTTGGTGAGGCCGAGCTCTTTGACTCTCTTCTTCACGAGGGGTGTCACCTCGCCGCCGCCTTGGAGCACGAATTCCACGTTCTCGTTCTGGAGGAGCTTGGCGGCTTGCAGCACTTGCTCGAAGTCGTAGGCTACGGAGAAGGCTCCGCTGTAGAGCACGGTGAACTTATTGCCGCGCTGGCGGGGTGGGCAGGGTTTGAACTTGCTCGTGTCGACGCCGGCTCTCACAGGCTTTACTTTGGAGGGGTCGGCCAGGTACCTGCCGCAGATCACGAGATTGTAGTAAGGGCTTATGGGTGTTATTGCTTTTGATTTGTGGTAGGCGATCCTGGCGAGGGTTTCGGCTATTTTTGCTGGTAGTGTGTTGGGCTTGAGGAGGTTGAGGCTGTACATGTCTTCTGGCCATAGGTCGTCGACGTTTAGGGCTACTGGGACTCTTTTTGTCCATGCGTAGATTTGGGCTGGGTAGAAGGATATTATGTTGGGGTTTGCCGCCCATACTATGTCTATTTTTCCCACTGCTGGGAGGGCGAGAAGGGATGATACTGCGAACGAGAGGAATAAGACTAGTCTGTAGGCTAGACCTTTCGAGGGTAGTGGTGGAACAAATGTTCTTATGATTTTTACTCCTTCTTGCCACTCGATTTTGAGTGGCTTCCACCTGTATTGTTTTGGTATGTTTCCGTGGGGGTAGTGTGGGAAGGCGGCTATGACTGTGACTTTTGCCCCGTTGAGGGTCATTCCTTTTACTGCGTTGTAGGCTCTGGTTGCTCCTCCGCCCATGTCGGGCGGGTAGTATTGGGCTACTACTAGTACTCTTAATTGTTTTTGTTGTTTCACTGGAATCTTGCTGAGGCTTTTATGTTGTCCCAGTTTTCTTTGAACCAGTTATAGACGTGCTGTAGACCGGTTTTGATGTCTGTTTTTGGCTGGTAGCCGAGGATTTTTCTGGCTTTGTCTATTGATGCTTTTCTTCTTGTTGAGCGATCCCAGCTTCTTTTGGGCTTGAAGACTATTCCGGCGGTGTTGCCTGTTATCTCGTTTATCATTTTTGCTAGGTCTATTATTTTTGTCTCTGTGCTTGAGGCTAGGTTGAATGTTTCTCCTATTGCTTCATCTAGTGCTCCGAGTCTTAGTGTGCCATCTATTATGTCTCCTACGTATGTGAAGTCTCTTGTTTCTTCGCCTGTGCCGGTTATTGGGAGTGGCTGGCCGTGGATTGCCCACCACATGAAGTTTGGTATTACGTTTCTGTATCTTCCTGGGACTTCTCCTGGACCATAGACATTGAAATATCTTGCTATTGCTACGGGTAGCTTATAGTAGTCATGGAAATAGTTGCAGTAAAGCTCTCCTAGAAGCTTATGTATCTGGTATGGTGTGTCTAGGTGTAGGGAGGGGGGCAGTGATTCTTCGAAGGGTAATGGCGCCTCGCTTCCATAAACAGAGCACCCTGAAGAGGCGAAGACAAGTCGTTGTACTCCAGCCATGTGAGAGTATTGTAGTATCCGAAGAGTTCCTAAACCGTTGATCATTAGGTCTGTTTCTGGGTGTTCGACACTATTTTGGTTTGCGAAGTGTGCTGCAAGGTGGAAGACTATGTGTGGCTTGAAGCTGAAGGCATATCTGAGCTTTTCCTCGTCTAGGATGCTTCCCTGTACAAAGACTAGTCTTGGATCTTCGGGCAGGAGCCACTTGAAGCCTGAGGATAGGTCGTCTATGACTATTACGCGTTCTGGTTGAGAAGCTAGGAGAGCTCTTACAAGGTTGCTTCCGATGGCTCCGGAGCCGCCTGTTACTAGGATTCTTTTGTTGTAGTAGTGTTGAAGTAGTTCTTCGCTTATGCCGAAATATGGTGAAACCTGTTTAGTTGCCATTTTTCTCCCCGTATACTTTTTTGAACCACTCGACTGTCTTATATATGCCTTGTTCTGGCTTGACTGTTTGCTTCCATCCTAGATCTCTCTTTGCCTTAGTCGAGTCTGGGACTTTTACTTTTGTTGTGAAGGGTTCTGCCTCTTTATAGGTTACAATTGAGTCGTCTCGACCCACATATTTGAGTACGAGGTCTGAGATGTATTTGATTTCGTAGGTTTCGTCTCCCCCGATGTTGTATACTTCGCCTGGCTTGAAGTTGTCAACTATGTTGGCTACAGCCTTGACGAAGTCTTCTACGTATTCGAGTGTTCTTTTGTGTCCCAGGTAGACTGTGTAGGGTATGTTGTGTAGGGCGTGGTAGATGAATTTTGGCACGAAGCCCCTGTAGGGGTGGTAGTGCTCGCCGGGACCATACACGTTAAATGGTCTAATTATCACCGTCTCTGTTCTGTACTGCATGGCTGAGTTTTTGATCATCATTTCTGCTACCCATTTCGTCATTGCGTAGTCGTTCAGAAGGTGTATGTGTATTTTTTCGGGGATGTCTTCCCGCATTACTCCCTCGTAGTCTCCATAGACCTCGGCGCTACTAAAGAAGATCATTTTGAATTTTTTCTTTTCTTGGAGTCGGATCATGTGTTTTGTGCCTACGGCGTTTGTCATCCAGAGGTTCTCGTAGTAGTGTTCGCCGTTCCACCTTCCATATTCTGCGGCCAGGTGATATACGTAGTCGAAGTCTCCAGCTGTTTCGAATACTTTTTCGATTTGCCTGTATTCCCTCACGTCGCAACGTATTGACTTGGGATCCGGAGAGTGTGTTATGTCGCAGAACCAGACGTCGTGACCTCTGGATCTCAGCTCCCTTACAAGGTGGCTACCTATGAAGCCTGCGCCACCAGTTACGAGTATTTTCGCCATCAGCCTGCTTCTTCTTGAATTATATTTATAATTTTCTCTGAAGTGTTTCCATCTCCAAGAGGGTTATTCCAGTTCCTTGGCTTTTCCAGCATTTTCTGTGTTTCTTCTATTATTCTTTGTGGAGAGAAACCTACTACTACATTGGCTCCTACGTGAACCGTTTCTGGTCTCTCTGTGTTGTATCTGAGGGTTATGCAGGGGACTTTTAGGATGCAGGCTTCTTCTTGGACTCCGCCGGAGTCTGTGTAGACTATTTTTGCGTTTTTTAGTAGTTTGAGGAACTCGAAGTAGCCGAGTGGCTCAATCATTTTGATTGATGGGGGGACAGTTATGCCGTATTGACTTATCCTGTTGCGTGTTCTTGGGTGACCGGGAAAAATTATTGGGATGCCGAATTTTTCGGCAACTAGCCCTACACCTTTTATAGCGTTTGCCAGCCTCTGCGGGTTGTCCACGTTTTCTTGTCTGTGTAGGGTTAGGAGCGCGTATTCGTTTGGAGGATTAAATGGCAATGCAGCTTTTTCTGTGAGTGGGAGGTAGCGGTTTATTGCGTCGACGATGGTGTTTCCTGTGACGTATACTCCTTCGGTTACTGCTTCTCGTTCGAGGTTTTTTCTTGATATTTCTGTGGGAGCAAAGAGGAGGGTAGAGATGTGGTCTACGAGTACCCTGTTGATTTCTTCTGGCATTGACATGTCAAAGCTTCTTAAGCCGGCTTCTACGTGTGCTACTGGTATTTGTAGTTTGGCTGCCGCGAGGGCTCCTGCTAGGGTTGTGTTTGTGTCTCCTTGTACGATTACGATGTCTGGTTTTTCTTTGAGGAGGACTTTCTCGATGCCGGTGAGCATTTTTGCTGTTTGTTGTGCATGGGTGCCGGAGCCGACTTCTAGGTTGTATTTGGGGTCTGGTAGCTGTAGTTGTTGGAAGAATATGCGATCCATGTTGTAGGAGTAGTGCTGGCCAGTGTGGAGGATGAAGAATTCTAGGTTTCTTTGTTCAAGTTCTTTAACTATTGGTGCAAGTTTTATGATTTCTGGGCGGGTTCCGAGAACTATTGTTAGTTTCATTGTTCTGCGTGGATGAGGTGTGCTGTTAGTGCTGTTGCCGCTGTTTGGGCGCCTAGGACGATTAGTGTGAGGGCTAAAGCGTTTTCTCCTCGTAGTGGTAGGTATCTGTATCCTGATTGTATCCATATGGTGAATAGGTAGAGTGTGTAGAGTAGTCCCAGTGTGATGAGGGTGGCGGCTATTGCTAGGGTTTTTTCGACTGTGAGTTTTACGAGTATGTTGGTGATTCTGCTTGTGGGTTTTCCAGTTGTTTTGGCTAGGTGGAGGTCTGCTATTAGTCCGAGTCCTGTCAGGGTGTTTCCTAGTATTGCTAGCATGCTTCCTAGTATGGCTGAGTGTATTCCTGGGGAGTATCCGAGGTTGGCCCGTAGGACTGAGGTTAGCATTAGTGTGATGCCTGCAATGAGCATGGCCGCGCCGGGTATGTAGTAGAGGAACTTGGGGGCTAGTATGAGTAGGTATTTTAGGTGGCGCCACCCGTCGCGGAAGCTGTTTAGCTTTGACTGTGTTCCTTCTCTTCGTGGGTGGTAGGTTATTGGGACTTCTGTTATGCGGAGGTTTAGGTAGGCGGCTTTTGCTAGGAGTTCTGAGGCGAACTCCATGCCTGGGGTGTTTAGGTTTAGTTTTTGTATTGCCTGTTTCTTGGCGGCCCTGAAGCCTGTGTGGGCGTCGGAGACGTTTGTTCCGTAGAACTTGTTGAGGATGAATGTTAGGAGGGGGTTTCCGATGTACCTGTGTAGCCATGGCATTGCGCCTGGCAGTATTTTGCCTTTTAGGCGTGTTCCTAGGACTATGTCTGCCTTGTCTTGGAGGAGTGGCTGTAGGAGTTTTGGTGCTTCTTCTAGGTCGTATGTGCCGTCTGCGTCTGCCATGACTATGTATTTGCCCCTTGCGTACCTGAGGGCGTATATGTAGGCGTAGCCGTAGCCGTGCTTGTCTGGTGTGACTACTTTTGCTCCTAGGCTTCTTGCTATTTGGGGTGTGGCGTCTGTGGAGTTGTCTGGGACTATGATTTCGTATGTTAGGCCGAGTTGCTGGGCGGCTTTTTGGGCTTTTTGTATGACTTCTGCTATTGTTTTTTCCTCGTTTTTTGAAGGGAATATGAATGTTATGTCTGGCTCCTCGCTACTCATATTTTACTTCATACAAGGTTTTTGGCTGGTTGCCTTGGGTGCCTCATGTGGTTACTCTCAATTACAACTTCCATTTTTGTCTCATTTCTTCCCAGATATTTTCCTTTAGCTCTTCATCTATTCTAGCTATTTCGTTTTCATCCACGACTCCAGCGATCTCTTCTGCTACAAAGTACTTTAGTAGAAGTTTTTTGAATTCTTCGACAGGGATGCGCTCCATAGCTTTTCTAAGTAGCTCGTCTTTTGTGACGAGTATCCAGATGTCTTCTGGACACGATGGTAATAGTCTTGCCCATGGCTTGGAGTTTTAAGCTTTGACGCTACCCCTTTGCTTGCTTCTCAATGGGGGTATGAGGGGTGTGTCTGGTTCTCGCCGATTCATCTCCTAGCCTCTGTAGAATAGTGGCGTGTTTATGTATTGTATTCCTAGGGTTTTGATTGTTTCTAGGCTGGCTTTTTTGAGTGCCTCGGCTATGTGTGTTGCGCCTATTGCTAGGGCTAGCTGTATCTTTTTGGCTAGTAGTTTTAGGCCCTCCTCATAGGCCTTTATCATTGTTGCCTTGGAGGGCCAGACTTTTTCTAGGATCTTGAGTATTGCCTCGCGTAGGGTAGGGCTTTTAATAGCTTTAAGCCTCCTGGCGAGGAAAAGGAGCGCCCTCTCCTCTGGCCTGAGCCTCCAGTAGGCTCCGTATCTTAGCGAGCGCTTGTAGGCGGCGGAGACGAGCTGTGGGGATATTTGTATTGCTGGAGGCGTTGGAGGCACAGGCGCAGAGGGAGAGGGCGTCATACATTGTGGTAAGGAGAGAAAAATATATAAACTTTTTTAGGGAGGGGCTGGCTACGGTGGTTGGGGCGGGGGCTGTGGCTGGTGTCTGGGCTGTTTTCTGGCTAGGTATGTTATTGCGGCGGCTTCGAGTATGATTATTGTTGTAACGAGTGCGAGGAATAGTGTTTCTGAGCCGAAGAGTCTTGCTATTATGCTTGGCTGGGTTGCTGGTGTTGTGGCTGTCTGTTGTGTGGGGTACGTTATGGAGGTTACGGTTTTGGGTACTAGTCTGTGGAGGAACCATCTTTGCTCTGGTATATAGATTGTTATTTTTTGTTGTGGTTTTAGTCCTAGTAGGCTGAGTGGTATTTTGAGTTCGAAGACTGTGTTAAAGTCTGCGTTTTGTGGTGTGGAGGATACTTGTTGCCATTTTGAGTCCGTGCCTGTGCCGGTGTACTTGTAGTAGTAGATGTTGGGGTATTTTAGTATCTGTGTGTTTAGGGTGGCGTAGGCGTAGTAGTCTGCGCCGCTGTAGGTCTTGTAGCCTGTGCTGTTGCTGTTGTCTGTGTCTATGTATATGTAGAGTTCCCTGGTCAAGGTGCCCGTGGGTATGCTCTGGGTAGGCTTTCCCCTTGTATCGACCCTTACGTATAGGTTCTCGGCATCGTTTGCCAGGTAGATTGCTGATATTTCTAGTTCGGGCGGGTTTATGCCTCTTGGCTTTAGGCTGAGTGTTGGTGTGGCTGTTCCCCAGTCGCCTGGGTTGCCGTCTACCGTGATTTGCCTGTTATTGGAGCCAATGGTGTAGGTTATCTTTGTTGCTGGGATTGTGAGGACGGACGAATGCGCGCTGATGTAGAAGTCCATGCCTGTTGGGCTATACGCTATATCTTCCTTGTTTATAGGTACCTCCCAGTAGCTTAGGCTGGGTGCCAGCTTCATGTCTGGCTTTAGGTCTCTGAGTTTTTTCCAGCCTTTTGCTGTGGGGTCCCACTTGTAGAGGTTTGCCCAGGAGGAGTCGTTGTTTCCCGTGATGCCAATATTGATGTAGAAGTCTCTGCCTATGTCGTATGCGAGGCTACCTGTCTGGGGGTTTCTGTCGGTGTCCATGTATAGGAAGAGGTTGTGGATGTATTCGCTTGAGTTTGGCATGGGGGCGTAGTACTCTATGTAGAAGTATAGCTTGTCCTGGGTCTCCTTTATGTAGACTGCTTTTATGTCCATCCAGTCTGAAGCATTGTATGCCCTTGGCGGTGCATATATGAGGGTGTAGCCTTGGGGCTGGCTGACTGTTGATAGCAGGATTGTCAAGAAGCCTGCAAGGATAAGCATAGAGACAAGGAGCCAGGCCTCGAAACTTTTAATTTTTTCTTCCATAATTTTTATCAAAAGTTCAAGTATATAAAACGATATGTTTAAGGAAGTCAAGAGGAAAAAAGGCTGAACTAGCAAAATGCTGGGTTTGAAATATTCATTTATTTGCCTTTATTAGTATCCTTTTTGTTGGGGAATAGTGCCATCGTGGCTGGTGAAGGCTTTCCTGGAGGAGCTAGGAATAACTGGTTGGATGTTCTCTGGGAAAAGTGGCTATTTGTGTGGTGGGTGGAACCAGTCCCATGGTTTGCCTGTTCGTGGGTCGTCTTTTTTGCCGTTGATTGTCTTGGGGACTATTTGTGGGTCGTTCCATGGGCGTCTTTCTTCGTCTGGGTTTTGGTAGTCGTATAGCTTGTTTACGAAGTATATG
>Ga0080005_123547_pt1 | contig 14996 bp, 16 predicted proteins | sample JossMetagenome_2_FD_69208 | JGI IMG/M metagenome (GOLD analysis project Ga0080005, IMG submission 69208) | Hot spring sediment microbial communities from Joseph's Coat, Yellowstone National Park, USA - JC3_ASED (SPADES assembly) (version 2) | ecosystem: Environmental > Aquatic > Thermal springs >... | reverse complement strand
GAATTACAAAATCCGCACTTTCCTTTTTTGCAATTTCTCTTATCCTATTTTTGATTTCATCAGTAACATGAGGAATAACTTCTACAGTCTTTCCTAAATATTCTCCTCTTCTTTCTCTTTCTATTACTGCAGAATAGATCTTGCCGGTTGTGATATTGTGGTCTCTCGACAAAGTAATATCTATAAATCTTTCATAATGTCCTAGATCTTCATCTGTTTCTCCACCGTCATCAGTAACAAAGACTTCTCCATGTTCTGTTGGTCTTAAAGTTCCTGCATCAAAATTTAAATAAGGATCTATTTTTATAGCGGTAACGCTAAATCCCTTTGATTTCAATATTCTTCCTATAGAAGCAGCAACTGTTCCCTTACCAATACCACTTATTACACCACCTGTAACAAAAATGTAAAAAACCATATGAGGGTTGGTAAGCCTACTTTATAAAGATTTTATGCGGCATAATTTGTGTATTCAAGTATTCTAAATTTAATAAGCATCCTCGTCATTCAGCTAATGTTAAAATTCGAATGGACCGGCCGGGATTTGAACCCGGAGCCTCCGCCTTGCCATGGCGGCGATCTACCATTGATCTACCGGCCCATGCATGATAATAAGTTTTATATTTCAAATTTAACATTTTATCATGTTTAAAAAGAAAAAATGTCCAAGATGCGGAAGAGAAGTAAAAGATGAGTGGGATTTCTGTCCTTATTGTGGTTATCCATTAAAAGAAAAGTATAGAGTTGAAGAAAAATTCTTTGAAGAATTTGATGATTTTGGAAGTTTTGAAAAAGTTTTTGAGAGAATGGAAAAAGAATTTGAAGAAATGTTTAAAATGCCGATTTTTAAAATCCCAAGAATAAAAATTTCATCTCCAGGAGTTTCGGGAATTAGTATAACAATTCACAGCGGAACTGGAATGAAGCCTAGAATAGAAGTTAAGACATACGGAGATTACAAAAAACTCGAACCTGAAATAAAGAAGAGGCTTGGTATTAAAGTTCCGGTTGAGGAAGCTGAAGAAAGCGAAGAAAAAGAAGTCGAATATGAACCGCCAAAAACAACAGAAGAACCTGAGGCAAAAGTTTCGAAAGAAGGTAAGAAAACTATAATAGAAATAAAGTTGCCTGATGTAGAAAGAGAAGAAGACATAGAAGTTAAAAGATTTGAACAGAGCATAGAAATCAGAGCAAGAGCAAAAGATAAGCTTTATTTCAAATTGTTGCCAATTACTGGTGAAATTATCAACAAGAGTTTTAAAGATGGAGTATTAAAAATAGAAATAGAGGGATGATTTCTATGGCAAGAGTTAAAGAAATAGCAGCGGAGAGCATCAGAGAGTGGGAAAGAGTTTCTGCTCATAGTCACATAACTGGTTTAGGTTTAGATGGACTAAGAGCGAAGCCAATAGCCGATGGAATGGTTGGACAGACTGAAGCTAGAGAAGCTGCTGGCTTGGTAGTTAGATTAATTAAGCAAGGAAAGTTTGGTGGTAGAGCTGTTCTACTTGTTGGTCCTCCGGGAAGCGGAAAGACAGCTATTGCAAATGCAATAGCTAAAGAATTAGGTAAAGATGTTCCTTTTGTTCAGCTGGCGGCAAGCGAAATCTTTTCTACTGACATGAGGAAAACAGAATTTCTTACTCAAACTTTAAGAAAGGCTATTGGAGCAAGAATTCATGAAATAAGAAAAGTTTATGAAGGTGTAGTTAGAGAACTAGAAGTTGAAAAGGCTCCTCATCCATACAATCCTTACCAGCAAATACCAATTGGGGCTAAAATAAAAATTGCAACTAAGGATGAGAGTAAAACTCTAAAAGTTGACCAAAGTTTTGCAATTCAAATTTATCAACAAGGTATTGAAATTGGAGATGTTGTACAAATAGATCCGGAAATAGGAAAAATTGTCAAGCTTGGAAAAAGCGAGGAATCAATTAAAGAAAAAAGTTATGATATCACTTCTGAAAAAGCATTACCAATTCCAACTGGAAGTGTTTTGAAAGAAAAAGAATTTGTCTATCCGGTTACTTTACATTCTCTAGATTTAGCTTTTGCTAGAGAAGCTGGCAATGATATATTTTCAATTTTCTTCGGAGCAAGAGAAACCAAAGAGATAGATCCAGAAATAAGGCAACAAGTAGATGCTTACATAAAAGATTTAGTTGAACAAGGAAAGTGCGAATTGCTGCCTGGAGTAGTTTTCATAGACGAGGTTAGTATGCTTGACATAGAAACTTTTGCTTTCTTAAATAGAGCAATGGAACAAGAACTTTGCCCAATATTGATATTTGCAACTAATAGAGGATTAACAACAGTAAGAGGAACTGACATCGTTTCTCCACATGGAATTCCGTTGGATTTATTAGACAGACTTTTGATAATAAACACCAGACCATACACAAGGGATGAAATTAAAAAGATTTTGGAGATAAGGGCAGAAAAAGAGAAGATTAAAATGGAGAAAGATGCGCTCGAGTATTTAACACAGATTGGAGAAAAAACTAGCTTAAGACATGCTATACAATTGATGGCCCCAGCATTTGAAGTAGCTAAAGAAAATAAAAGAGATAAAATTAGTGTAGAAGATGTAAAGTTTGTTGAAGAAAGATTTGTTGATGTGAAGAAAAGTGTTGAGTATATGAAAAGCTTAGAGGAGAAATTCTTGAAATAGCCCAAAATTTTTAAAATTAGTTGAGCAATAACAATAAATGATAGGAAGAGAATTTGAGAAGGAAGCAACAATAGCTCTTTATAACTGTAAATATTTGCCGAATACGAGGAAAGAAGTAGATGAAATTGGAAGAGATTTAGCAAGCAAACTCGATGTAACTATCGTTAGATCAGATTTTTATCAACATCCTGGAGGAGGAATAACAGCTACCTACATTATAGAAGAATCATTAATAGCAATTGACACTTGGCCAGAATATGGTACAATGATAGTTAGAATATCAACATGTAATCCTAATTCAGATTTTGAGAAAGCAAAAGATTACCTAAAAAGAAAGTTTAAGCCTGAAAAAATTATTACTTATCATTACGGAGAAATTCCACTTTATCTATCCAAACAAAAATGATAAAACATTATTAGTGGCACCATAAAAGAAAATCATGCTTGGAACTAATAAACTTCCCATGCAATGACTTCTTCTTACATTTAATTCAGTTGCTAAAATTCCTATTGCCCCACAAGTGAAAAATATTAGCAACCCAATAAAATCTGTGAAAATAAAAACGAGAAAAGAAAGAAAGAGAATAATTGCAATGTTTAAAATTGAATAGTTTACTTTTAGGAGAATTTTGTAAAACTTTTTTGCAAAATAGAGAATAAAAACTGTAGTTAGAGAGGATGATATCAAAATTGAGGCCACTATTGTTAGAAAATCTTGAAAACTCATTTCTGGCAAAACTCTTTGAATAGCTGCAGATGCTCCAGATCTTGGATTATTGACTAAGTATAAACTATTTAAAGAAAAGATTTCATTCGCTAAGTTTATCGCCCCTATCGTTATTAAAAAATTTCTTGGATCCCCAAGCTTAGCTAAAGTTTGTGCCATTACTGCTGCCTGACTAACGCCAACTGCAGGCAAAAAACCAACAATCAAACCAAAAATTGAACCTAGCAAAGAAGATTTGAGAAAATCTGCTTTATTTATTTTCAACTCTTCGTCTATTTTTTGTTTTGGTAAAAAAGATTCCTCTTTTAGACTTATTATTAAAGTGCTTAAACCAAAAAATCCTGAAAGCATGGGAAAAAGAATGTTTGGGGATGATAAAGAAGAATTTAGAGCTACTACTCCAACAAAGCCAGCTAGAAGAAAAATTAGAAGAGAGAAAAGAATTTTCTTTGGTTGTTTCTCTGAAAGAATCATGAAAATAGAAACGAAAAAAATTAGGTAGAAAACATAAGGCCTTAAAGAATAATAAAAATCTTTAAAGAAGGGTAAGAGAATAAAAACTAAAACTAAAGAGAAAACTGTAGAAAAAATCGCTCCGCTTAAACAAAGTTTTAAAGCCTCGTAACCTCTTCCTTCTAACAACAATTTATGTCCAGGTAGAACAGAAATTGAAGTCTCGCTGCTCGGGGCACCAAGAAATATAGATGGGAAAAAGTTTGTAAGTAGCTGAGAGATAGCAACACTCGCAATGAAAATTGCTAGCATTTCTGGTTTGAGAAATGTAAAAGTTAGAAAAATTGGCAAGAGATTGTTAATACTCATTCCTGGCAGCAATCCAGTTAAAATACCAATGAATGTTCCGGAAAATATAACTAAAAAATAATCGATCATTCCATCACTTTTATATCGCTAGCCTTTCTTGGAATGATTTGAAGCTTTCCTTTGTATTCATCTACCATTCCGCTAACAACAATTTTTTGACCTTTTCTCAAGTTAACATCCAAATATTTTGCTATATTGGAAAAAATTGGCACGTTGATTGAAGAATTTTTATCATAAATCGTTAGAAAAACGTTTCCTTTGTTGTAATTTACAGAAACTATCCTCCCGCTAGTTGAAATTGTTTTTCCTATGTATGTTGAATCTATTTCGCTTAAAGGAACAAAATTTGGTTTTGAAGTTTTAGCAAGGTAAAAGAGTAAGCATATGCCAAAAATTGCTATTGCACTACTAACTATCAAAATTTTCCTCATTAGTGGTTTTTGTTGCAAGAAAGAAAGTTAATTGTCATAAGATAATTCTATTTTTCTTACGACTTACTTCATACAGTAAAGTATTTCTTAAATTCTTCCGGAATTTCTAATAAATTGAAATGTAAACAAGCATCTAAATATGCCCAGGAAATAATTATTGCCTCAAAAGCTCTCACAAAATCTTTTTTATCCAAGAAATACTTAGCATCAGTAAAATAACTTAAAGCAAGATTGTAAACTTCTAAAGCCTTTTCGTCTTTTACTTTAACTTCTTTCAAAACTTTTTCCATTTTTTCAATTTCCTTTTTTGTCAACTCTTCAAGCTCCATAACTATTTATTATTTTATTTACAATTAAGAAAAATGGAAGAACTTTTGCTAAAAATTTTAATCTCTTTGGCTTTAGGTGCTTTGATCGGAATAGAAAGAGAAAGAAGAATGAAAGAGAGTTTCGCTGGTTTCAGAACTTTTATGCTGGTTTGTTTGTTTGGTCTTATTTCGAGCTATTTATCTTCCATTCTATTAAACTCATTGCTGATAATTTCTTTCTTATTCGTTGGAATTCTTGCAGCTTTAAATTTTTATAGAAAGGCTATCTACAAAAGAGGAAAAGGAATAACAACAGAAATAGCATTTTTCTTAACATTTTTAATTGGCGTGATCTTATACTATGAGAACTACCCTTACATAATTTCATTAGCTTTAGCTTTTCTATTGGCATTAATTCTTGTTTTGAAAGAAAGTTTGCATGAATTTGCGCACAAAGTTACTACTAAAGAAATTGAAGATTTTATAATTTTTGGTCTAGTCGCATTCGTTATTTATCCAATACTACCAGATTACCCTATTGATTCTTTCGGAATAATAAAGCTAAGATTTATTTGGGAGGCTATAGTTGCAATATTTGGTTTAAGTTTCTTTGTGTATTCGATTTTTAGAGTTTTTAAAACAAAAGGCATTCTATTGAGCAGTATTCTTGGTGGACTAATAAATTCTATTTACATGTCGAACTTCTTTTCATCAAACCTGAAAAAATTCATTGTTTATCCTTTTCTTGCTTCAGTTTCTTCTATGCTCCTGAGAGCTTATATATTATCTTCAATAATAAATCCGAGTCTTTTAATCCCAAATATATTTCTTTTGCTTACTGCAATTTCCGGATTTTTGATTTCCTATTTCCTCTCTAGAAAAAATAAAACGACCAAAATTAACATTCAACTTACTTCACCAATTTCTTTTAAGTTTGCCGCATTTTACATACCCGTATTTTCGGCTTTATTTTTGTTTGCAAGTATTATAAGCAAACATTTTGGTATTTTTGCATCTCAAATTCTTGCAGCTACTGTTGGTTTAATTGATATTAGTTCTTTGGCAGCAATATTTTCAACTTTTGATATAGAAAATGCTAGATTTTTGATTTTGATTTTAACAAGTAGCAATATAATAGGTAATTCATTAGTTATATTTAGGAGCAACAGGAAAATATTCTTTGTAGCATTCAAATATCTTTTTCTGCTGATTCTTTTCAACGTATTTTTCTTCCTTCTTTTTTAACTGAGTATAATTAAAGTGGATTTCTAAAGATACTTTTTGATGAAATCTCCGACTATTCTTTTAATTGGTGGCTTTTCTGAAAGGTAAATACCATATAAGTATGACATTACGTATTCTCTTCTTCCACTACAAGAAGGAAACTTCTCGATGATTTTCAGCTCTTTTTCAAGCAACTTCTCTCTCTCCTTTATAGCTCTTTCCATTCCACTCTCTTTAAGTATTACCGCGTTGAGAAGTTCGGTAAGGATTTCTCTTGGATCATATTTTCCTCCAATTATGCTAATTGAGATATTGCTGGGGAAACCATAGTATGTGTAAGTATTTTCATCTTCTCTGAATGGAGTAAGAACGTCAATTACTAAGAAAGTTTTATTATTTCCTTTTTTAACTCTTATTGGAGTTTCTATAGTAAACTCTTTTGTGGACTCGGCTAAGTAACTCACAAAAGAATAATCAGTTTTTCCTGCGTGAATTGTCTCGTGGACAATCGATGCAAGATCAACTTTCTCTCCTAATTTTGAGTGTAAAAATACGTAATCAGTTAGATTACCATCTACAGAGACGAGTGGTAAATTTGCTACGATAATCAATTTATCATGTTCTTTTTCTCCCGAAAGACAAGGAGAATAGCGATAAAAATTATAGAAGACTTCCTCAGAAAGTAAAGAGCTTACTCGCTTAGGAATTCCACAGTCTTCTAACTTTCTTTCCAATTCTTCCTTCCTTTGAGGAATTGGATAGCTATCATTATCTCTATACTTCCTTATAACTTCTAACGCCAAACTAAGCGCTCTATCCACTTCCCAAGGCTCTAAAACGTAAGCCCTTAATCCTGAGGGAAGTGCTGACAATAGCTTTGAGATAGGAGAGTCTTCTCTAAATTGAATCTCTTCTTCAAATGTTTCTCTGACGAGCTCTTTAAAAGTCGTTTCTCTCATAAAGATATTAAGAAGTTTTAATTTAAATATTTTTTACTTTAAAGTGGTTACACCAAGAAAAGTTTTTTATCCGATTACCTTTTTTTTGTCACTTTCTTGAATAAAGAAGAAAGGTGTAAGACTAGAATTAAAAAATCTTCAAACGTATCAACAAGTAAATGTAAAGAAAAACCAAAAAATGAAAATAGGGCAATTATTAATGAAACACGCAAGTCAACATTAAGCAAAAATGGTAGAAGAAAAAATAAGAAAAATGGATAGAACAACATTAAATAGAGACTATGAGTTTTTCTTCTGATTACTTTGTGATTATTAGAAAAGATTGAAAAAAAGACAAAAAGGATGTCCGGAAGAAATGCAGAAACAAGAAAAAACGGTAATGCAATGAAAATACTAGAATCAAAATACATCGCTAAAAGAAAAAGTAAGATTGAAACAGCAAAAGGAATAAGTGATCTAACAAAAAACCAGTGCCTCTCTAATTCTTCTCTGACTCTTCTTTTTTCTAATTTTAAAATACTAATCTCCCTTCTTTCATTATCATTTTATCGTCAATAATTATTGTTGGTTTTTCAATAATTCCATCTACGTGAAATGGAACATCGTTAATTCCACCAAAGTTAATGTTATTTCCCAAGGCAAAATGACATGTTCCAAAAACTTTTTCATCTTCAAGAGGATTTCCAATAATTTTAGCTTTTGGATTTGTACCAATTCCAAACTCAGCAACTTGTCTAGCTTTCTCTCCCAACTTTAAAAATATCTTCTCCAAATTTTCAATGTCATCTCTAAGTTCATAAACTTTCCCACTGCTTACTTCTAAAATTAGTCTTGACTTGCTCAAGGGAAAACTATCAAAAACTATTCTTCCTTTAACACTATCTTCTATCGGAGCAACGAAAACTTCACCAGCTGGTAAATTTCCTAAGCTTCCTTTTTTATTAAACCATCCATCGTCCTTATACCATCTTCTACCATCAACTGAAAATTCAACATTAGTTCCATTTTTTGCAATTACTCTAATTTTCTTTGAACTCTCAACTAAATCAAAAACATTTTGTGTTATTTCTTTTACTTGTTCATAATCTGCTGTTAAACCCCCTTCCTTAATACTGAACTCGCTCAAATTTGGCATACTTGCAATTCTCTTTCCTTTTTCAACACATTCTCTTGTAACTTTTGTATGGGTTATTGAGTAAAATGTTACAGCAAAAATTACATCGGCTTCTAACATTAACTCTCTTGCTCTTTTGGTTGGTTCTTCTCCGTCTCTACTTCTCGTTTTCATAACAAATAGCTTTACATTAGCTTTGTTTTTTAATTCCTCATAAATTTTCATTCCAATTTTTTCTTTCTTTAAATCGGTTAGAACTAAGACCTTCTCCCAAGGCTGAATTCCGAGAAGCTTAACTAAAGTTTCACCTATAGGCATAGAATATTTTTCTGTTAAAAATAAAATTTTTCTATAAAAGCTTTTGCATTTCTTATGGCAATTTTTTACTTCATCTGTAAGAGTAAATATAGCATTGTTATATATGAAGCTGTAATAGTTGCTGTTAAACCTATAAATCCTCTTTCTATTGGAAGTTTATATTTTCCAGTTACGTATTCAATTAATTTTTCGTCTTTTTCGCTTGGGATTCCGTCATTTAGATATAAGAAGGCTGAAGTTGGAGAGATCCTCCCACTCACATTGTCTCCCTTTACTCTTAGATAATTTTCTTCCTTTATTTTATGAGGTGCTACCAGTTCTCTGTAATTTTCTTTTCTTACCTCTATGCCTATTTCTAACAACTCTTTTGCAATTTCATCGAGGTCATTAGAGCGTAAACTATATCTCATCATATTTCTACTTAGTATAGGCCTAATAAAGGTTAAAAGAAATTATTTGAATGAAAATCAAATAGAATTATGCCAAGATCTGAAAACTTTTTAATGTTAATCATTTTTGCTATCTCGCTTCTTCTAATTCTACAAAATTCGATTTTTAAAATTAACATAAGAACTACGGAGTCTCCAAAATATCTAATAATTGGTTGTGATATGAGAGTTGGAAACTATCAAAATTACCTAAACTACGATAGAAACAGTAAAACAATGGAGGTGAACATTGTTATAAATTGTTGTGGTTTTAATACTTCTGTAGAGAAACACGAAAAAACTTATTTTATTTACGAAAAACAATATGGAGATCTTTGCAGATGTATATGCAATCAAAAGATCATAATATTCAATGTTGAAAATGACGCTAAAATTGTTTTTGTTTCTTATGATAACAAAAAAACAATACTTTCTCCTAATTTAGAATTTTGTGGCATTTCAACTTATTCAGAATGCCAAACTGATGAAGATTGCATTACTACTGGTTGTTCTAACCAAATATGTCAATCTAAAAATGAAGAGGAATTAATGACAACTTGTGAATTTATAGAATGTTTTGATGCTAGAAAATTCAAAGTTTCTTGTAAATGTATTGATAATAAATGCCAGTGGAGCTAAAGAAGCTTTTATATAGAGATTTCACATTTTTCTAATGAAACTAGAATTTTTAGGGGCAATGGGAAGTGTGGGAGCTAGCGGTATTTCTATAGAAGATGGTAGTGATAGAATTGTCTTAGACTATGGAACTAAAGTTAGAGAAGTTCCGCCAAAATTTCCTTTGCCAGTAGAAAGACCGAAAGCTATTTTGCTTTCTCATGCTCATTTAGACCATTGTCTACATCCGGATACATACGTACAACTTTCTAATGGAGAAATCTTAAAAATTGAAGAAATTTATGAAAAAGGTGAGTCTAGCTTTATGAGCATTGATTCTAATTTAAAAGTCACAAGATCTGAGTCTTCAAAAAAAGTTAGGTTAAAAGCACCTAGAGAACTATATAAAATTAAAACTCAGATTGGTTGGATAAAAGTTACTCCAGAACACAGATTTTTTGTCTTGGAAGGACTTGAATTAGTAGAAAAGCGTGCTTTTGAATTAAAGGAAGGAGACTTCATAGCAGCAGTGAAAAGTATACCATTCGATGGAAGTCCTATCAATCTAGAAAATATTATAAAAAATGTAGATTCTAAACCAATAAAGATAAAATTTCCTAAGGAAACCACACCTGAATTATGCCAATTTCTTGGTTATGTTATAGGAGACGGAGATAAGGGTGAGAAAAGAATAAGGATAACCGATAAAGATGTAAAAAATTTGCAATTCTACCAAAATTTAGCTAAGAAAATCTTTGGAATAAATGGATATATTTACTTTGATGGTAGAAATAGGCTTGTATTCTCCTCTAAGCCTCTACTTCAATTTTTATTACAATTTGATGGGCTGCTAGAAAAAAGTCCAGAAAGAAGAATTCCAAGAATTATTCACAAACTTTCTAATAAAGAAGTTGCTGCTTTTTTGAGAGGTTTATTTGATGCAGAAGGCTCGGTAGGTCATCATCATGTAATTTTAAGAACTACTAGCGAAAATATACTCCAAGTTGCTCAATTTCTTTTAGCACGTTTTGGTATAATTTCAGTAAGATATGATGAATCAAAGTACATGAAAAAAACATTTGGTAATAGAAGCTATGGATTATATATCTATGATCCCCATTCGCTTAGAAAATTTAAGGAGCATGTTGGTTTTTCTTCACAAGCGAAACGAGAAAAACTAGAAAATTTGCTTAGAAAAATTAGAGAGCCAAAAATGCCAAAAATTGACCTAATACCTCTATCTTCTGACATTTTGTTGAAAATTAAGAAGGATCTTCGAATATCAAGCGTTGATTTTCGTAAGGGTAATGTACGCGAATCTCACTATCTAAAAGGGAGACATAAACTATCAAGAAGAAAATTAAAAGATTTAATTAATGTTATAGAAAATCGTTTGAACGAAATTAGAAGATTCGACGGGAATATAAGAATGCAAAGGAAAATTCTTCGTTTATTCCAACGAGAAGTCGCTAGTGGTATAGGTCGTTCTCAAACATGGGTTGGTATGGTTGAAAGAGAAATGATAAAAGATAAAGAAGGTAGAATTTTAAGATATCTAAAATCAATAAAGGAAGAAATGCTAAAAAAAGGAGAGTTTTATCTAAAAAAATTGAAAACTCTTCTCGATAGTGATATTCTTTGGGTGAAGATTTTAAAGATAGAAAAGGTTAAAGCCGATTGTGAGTATGTTTATGATTTGACGATTCCAAAATACTCCAACTATATTGCAAACAATCTCATAGTTCATAATTCTGGTGGAATTCCACTACTTGTTAAAAAGTATTCAACTCCAATTTATGCTTTAGATGTAACAAAAGAACTAACAGAGCTTTTGTTAGAAGATTCTATAAAAGTTTCAAGAGAAGAGGGTATAGAATTACCATACAATGAGTTTGACCTAAAACAAACGATGAAAAATTTTGTTCTAGTAAGCTATCACAAGCCATTCAGAATTGGAAATTTTAAGATAACTTATTTTGATGCTGGACATATTCCTGGGTCTGCTATGATTTTTGTAGAAAACAAGGAGACTAATGTTCTCTATACTGGCGATTTTAACGACATAAATACTAGGTTGCTTGAAAAATGTGAAGAAGATTTGCCAAGAGTTAAAAACCTTATAATAGAAAGCACTTACTCTGATAGAGAGCATCCTGATAGAAAAAGAGAAGAAAAAGAATTTGTAAAAATGGTTGAAGAGACTATTTCCAACAACTCTCCAGCAATAGTTGCCGTTTTTGCTGTTGGTAGAGCTCAGGAAATCTTACTAATTTTGGCAAAACATGGAATATCTTATCCTGTTTTCATGGATGGTATGGCAAAAAGAGCAACAACAATAATAAATAAGTACAAAAAATATTTGAGGGGGCCTGACGAGCTTGACGATGCACTAAAGTTTGTAACATATGTTGAAGGAAGGATGAGAAGGAAACTTATCAAAGAGGCTGCTTGTATTATAACGACTAGCGGAATGTTGAATGGCGGGCCTGTTGTAAAATATTTAGAAAAATTGCACAAAAACGAAAGAGCTAGTTTAATTTTGACGGGGTGGCAAATTGAAGGTACTCCGGGAAAAATACTGCTCGAAACTGGAAGATTTATCTACGAAAATCTTAATATTGAGGTAAAAATGAGAGTTAAAAGATTTGATTTTTCTGCACATGCGGGAAGAAAAAGTTTATTTGAATTTGTTAAGAAACTAAACCCAGAAAAAGTTTTTTGTATTCATGGGGACCATACAGAAGAATTTGCTGAAGAGTTGAGAAGAGAGGGGTTTGCTGCTATAGCTCCTTTAGCAAACAATAGAATTTTTGAGTTATAGGTAAGGAAAGCCTAATTCCTTAGCTTTTTCAACTATTTCCTTGTAGCTTGTTAACTCTCCTTTTATTTTTATTTTAATGTTGATTTTTCCTCTTCCATCTCTCTCCCTTATATTTTCTTTGTTCAAGAAGTATAACTCTGCATGTTGGTAGGTAATGCAATTTCCATTACGTTTTAAAAAAGTTGTGTATATTTTTTAATTGAGAAAAGTTCTTTGTTTACTTCTCCAACAGCTAATATCATTTCCTTATAAGAGTATTGGTCGTGACAACCATTTCTTCCGCTGTGGTATTTGCATATTATTATAACAACTTCTGAATCGTTCATCTCTTTCACAGTTTTAAATATCACTATCAAAAAGTAATAAACAAACGAAAGTTTTAAATACTTTACTACTATATGGTAAATATGGATTTAAAACAACAACTAGAAATATGCTATAGAAACTATAAAAAGTGGAAAGAATTAGCTTTTTCTTTAAACGGAGTTGAATCACAAAAGGCGATGGAAAGAGCGTTTTTCTGGCTAGAAATGCACTCTGCATTTTTTGCTATTGGGACTCTTGAGAAAACAAAAAAAATGAGCAAAGAGGATGTTTTTAAATTAATTCAACTAAAATCTAAACTAATTGAAAGATTGAGTGAATATGCTAAGACTTTAATCGAAGATTTCTAGGCTCAAACTCAATTTTTAAATACCTTTTCTTAATTTCTAATTGGAGGTGCTGAAAATGGCAAAGAAAGAAGAAAAAGCACTAGTTGTTAAGTCTGCTGTTAGAGAACTTGTTGGCGACTTCAGAGTATCAGAAGACTTTTGGGAAGCTTTGAATAAGACAGTGTCAGAAGTTGTTAAGAAAGCTGTAGAGAGAGCTAAAGCAAACGGAAGAAAGACTGTCAGAGGAGCTGACCTCTAAATGAAAATAATAGGAATAACAGGAACTTTAGCAAGTGGCAAAACAAGCGTTAAAGATTTTTTCCTCTCCCGTTTTTCTTCTTCTTATTTTATTTCTTTATCTGACATAATTAAAGAGGAACTTCTAAAAGAAGGCAAAGAGCTAAAAAGAGAGAATTTTATAGAAAAAGGTAACGAATTAAGGAAAAAGTACGGATCCCAAATTCTTGTAGAAGTAGCAACTTTAACTCTTCCGAAAAATACCAATAACCTAATCATTATTATTGATGGTATTAGAAATCCTGGTGAGGTAGAGTATCTAAAGAAGAAATTTGGAAAGAATTTTGTTTTAATTGCTGTTGATGCTCCAAAAGAGCTTAGATTTAAAAGATTGTTAGAACGAAAAAAGGAAGGAGACCCGCAAACCTTTGAAGAATTCAATCAAATAGATGAAACAGATAATGGCAAAAATCAGCCCGAGTATGGGCAAAGAGTTGGGGAGTGTTTAAAGCTTGCTGACTATTTGATAATCAACGATGGCCCTTTAGAAGAATTGAATAAAAAATTGGAAAAAATATCAAAGCTCATTCTTTCTTCATAAGAACAACTTTAGTATAAACTGATGCTAATTGTTCAAATTTTTCGGCATCTTTTTCACTACCAACAATGCTACCATAATGCATTGGTATCGTGTATTTTGGCTTTATTGCTTTAACAGCTTCTACCGCCTCTTCAACATTCATCGTATAAGTTCCGCCTATTGGTAGCATAGCTATGTCGATTCTCCCTAAATTGTTCATTTCTTGAATGAAATCTGTATCTCCGGCATGATAAATTCTTATCTTATCTATTTCTATAACATATCCAACGTATCCCATTTCTTTTGGATGAAAAACGACACCTGGGGCTCTAAACTTATTAACATTATATGCTGGAACTGCTTCAATTGACGCATTGTTAACTTTTATTTTATCACCTTGCATAAAGTATATGATTTTTGCTACCTGAGATTTGAAATTATCAATTTTTGCTCTACACATTTTGGCTGCAATTATCACTGCTTGCTTATTTGCAAGCTTTCTAATGTCATCAATACTACAATGATCAAAATGGTCATGTGTTATTAATATCAGGTCTGCATCTTTTTCTGGTACTCTCAACTGAAAAGGATCTATAAAAATTTTCTGACCTTTTTCAATTTTAAAACTTGCATGACCTAACCAATGAATATCTACTCCAAGAATTTCCATATTGAGGTTTCAAATTTGAATTTAAATGTTTTCTTTTTGCTAATAAATAAAGATTTAAATATTGCAAATAAAATAAACTCTATGGCAATAAGCGATTTTTTCCCTTCTAGGAAGGAAGAAAGAGAAGTTGAGCTAAACGAAGTTGAAGAAGAGGTAAGAATTCCTGAAGAAAAGGAGAAGCTTAGAATAAAAATTGAAAAGATCTCTAAAGCTGAAGATGTTGACAAGATTGTTAGACTGGCTAGACAAATGATAGTAATAGTTAAAACACACGAACTTCAAAAAAGAGATTTTGGATATGCTCAAACACTTATAATGAAGTTAAAGAGAAGCTGTAAACAGAACAATATAGATATTGTTGGTACTTCTGACGGCTATCTAATTCTCGCTCCTTCTTTTGTTGAAATAATAAGAGAAT
>Ga0080005_125530_pt1 | contig 15008 bp, 18 predicted proteins | sample JossMetagenome_2_FD_69208 | JGI IMG/M metagenome (GOLD analysis project Ga0080005, IMG submission 69208) | Hot spring sediment microbial communities from Joseph's Coat, Yellowstone National Park, USA - JC3_ASED (SPADES assembly) (version 2) | ecosystem: Environmental > Aquatic > Thermal springs >... | reverse complement strand
TAACAACTAGGTTTATAAGGCACCACGAACTCGAAGACCCAACCATTCTCCACTCAAGGCTGGCAATAACTTAAACGTGCCTAGGAATTAGGCACAAAACAGAAACACGCCATACTCATGAAGAACAACCACAACAAACACCCAACACAACACACCAAAGAAAACCATCGAAAAACTACCAAAAATAACACTGACGTGAGAACTAACAGGCCACCCAAGCAAACCCAAAGCACAACCACTAAAAACAAACAACCTACCACGGGGGTCCCGGGTTCAAATCCCAGCCGGAGGTACCACTACAAATCCTTATCCTTATTGGTGATTGTATGCCGATACTGCATCATTTTGTCCAGGTTGTGATTAATGTATTTCTATTCCTAATAACAACGCTACCAATGTACTCGAGCTAGTACTTCTATGCCGTATATCGTGATACTGAGTCGATAAGCATTTAATTTATTGCTGGGTGGTTTTGGTTGTGATGTTTGGCTTTGTTTTTGTTGGTGGTGTTGTTTATTCATCCTTCGAGCCATTGGTCAGGGCTGACTCTCTGGTTGTTGTTAATGGTAGGGTTGCGTATGTCGGTAGTGAGGATAAGGCCTTGAAGATTGCCGATACGCTTGGGCTTAATGTCATTGACCTAAGGGGTAGGGTTGTAATCCCGGCTTCATTGACTCCCACGCGCACCTAGACTCACTAGGCATCAGCCTCAACTCACTCGATCTACGCGGTGTCGATAGTATAGAGGAGTTGAAGAGGAGGCTTAGGGAGTATGCAGACAGGGTTAGGGCTCGCTGGGTCTATGGGCGTGGTTGGGATCAGGAATTATTTAGGGAGGGTAGGTGGCCGAGCAGGTTCGACCTGGACTCCGTGATTAACGATAGGCCTGTTGCTTTAGTGAGGGTTTGTGGTCATGCTGCTGTCCTGAACACGAAGGCCCTTGAATTGTCCGGCCTACTGAACTCGAGGGACCCGGACGTCGTTAGAGACGAGAGGGGTGAGCCGACGGGAGTTGTAGTGGAGAGGACCCTGGACAGGGTTAGGGAGCTGATTAATGAATCGTACACCGTGAGCGATTATGAGGATTTCATACTGAGCGCCATGAGGTATGCAGCATCCCTTGGAGTTACTACGATAGGCTTCGTCTCGGTCAATCTAAGAAGCCTCCAAGCCCTAGTGAATCTCGAGAGCAAGCTCGGTGCGTTGCCCATAAGGGTTAGGGTTTACCTAAACCCTGAGGATCACGGAGTCAACGTGATAGACCTACTTAGGCAGTTGGGGGTTAGGAGGGGTTTTGGTTCTGAGTACCTTAGGATAAACGGTATCAAGGTTATTGCTGACGGATCCCTGGGCGCGAGGACTGCGTGGCTCTCCAGGCCGTACAACGATGAGCCAGGTAATTCTGGGAGGCTTAATTACGATAAGGACACGCTGTTAAGGATTGCTAGGGAGAGTGATGAAGCCGGTCTTCAATTAGCGATTCATGGTATTGGGGATGCAACGATAGACCTAATCCTGGATATTTACGAGGGCTTAGGCGGCACGTCAAGGCTTAGGCATAGGATTGAGCACGCCTCAGTGCTTAGAGAGGACTTAATACGGAGGATCGGTAGGCTGGGCGCGGTAGTGGCTGTTCAACCGCATTTCGTAGTAAGTGATTGGTGGGTTATTGATAGGGTTGGTGTCGAGAGGGCTAGGTACGTTTACCCATTTAGGACGTTGGTTAATGCCGGTGCGAGGGTTGGCTTCAGTACGGACGCCCCAGTCGAGCCATTGAACCCCTTCGAGACTGTGTATGCCGCAGTGACCAGGGGCGCTATGAGAACATTGAGTTGCTAAGGTATACGGAGAATGAGACCCTAAGTGTTAGAGAGGCGCTTCATCTATACACGTGTGGTTCCGCGTACCTACTCCATGAGGAGAATCACGTATGTAGGCTGGAGCCTGGTTACCTAGCGGACTTCATAGTACTCGATAAGGACCCATTAGGTGTCGATGATAGGGAGTTGAGGGAAATGAAGGTTCTCGAAACCTACGTTGGAGGTGTTAGGGTGTATCCTGCGGATTAGAAAGCCGCAACCTCATTAACGCCTCTAATCAACCTGCCCATCCTAAACCTATCCAGCGCGAATGTGTTCCTAAACGTCCTCGACTCACCATACTTAATCATTTCTGTTATCATGAGTGCAAATGCGGGTGCTAGCTTGAAGCCGTGCCCACTCAGGCCAACGCAGAGTATTAGTTTTTTGATAGGCTCATCGATTATGGGCATCCAATCAGGCGTCACATCGTAGAGCCCCTGCCAACCGCCCATCAGCCTAGCCCCCTCAAACCAGCGGAAGCGCTTGGCGGCTCTCTCCATAACATCGAGCGAGTAATCGAGGGATGGTGGAGCCAATGGATTAAACGTGTCTGGGTCCTGCCAAACATCCTCCGGTGGGTACAACAAGCCCATTAGGGCATTGCTGGAGCCCTCGGGCCTTATGTAAAAGTTATTCACGTAATCAAACACGTTGGGTAGGGGCCTACCAGTATCTACCCTGACAATCCTCTCTATGATGTTCCTAATCGGCAGATTTAGTTGTGGCAGGACCTTGGGCGTCCACACGCCTGCGGCTATCACGTAATGCTCAGCCCTTATAGTATCATGGCTCTTCACCAACTCGATGCCACGTACCTCGTTGTTTTTAATCAACGCCCTGACATCATCAATCACAAACTCGACGCCTAACTCCATAGCCCTCCTCATTATCGTGTTCGTGTACAACCCAGTGTCGGCATAGCCTGCATCCTCCTCATAAATGCCAAGCTCGCCATCCATAACCTCAGCATCGAGCAACTCCCTAATCTCACCACCGCCTATCAGCCTAACCCTCGCGCCGATCTTCCTCAGCATGTCGTGTATTGCACGCATGTTAGCCTCGTTATTGCCTATGACCAATAACCCCGTTTTTGTGAAGATGTTAACACCAAATTCTTTGCTGAAGTTCATGAAGAACTCATGGCTATAATGCGACATCCTAGCCACATCCTCATTGGTGTAATAGCTCCTAACTAAACCAAGGGAGTAGGCGGTCATGCCCTGGGCAACACCCCTTGAGTCAACAACCAAAACCCTAAAACCCTCCCTAGCTAGGTAATAGGCTGTTGTAGAGCCCGTAGAACCGGCACCAACCACAACGACGTCAAATCCTTCACGCATAATGCATCCTTTATTGTCATTAAAGCTAACTTTATAACTGATATGTTGCTTCCCACTTAGGGTATGGTTGTCGCATGTACAAGGGATTGCTACGATACGTGCATATTCGGTGAGAAGTATGAGCCATTGAGGTTGTTCCCAGTAAATGGTTTCACATGTGCCAGAGGTAGGGCGGATTTGATTAGGAATGAGAGGAATAGGGTTTTGTCTGCTTATATCGATGGTAGGGAGGTTGGGGTCGAGGAGGCGATTAGGTATGTGGCTAGGCTGTTTAAGGAGGAGTTGAAAAGAAATCCTGTCAGGATATTACGTACAGACTATGATGGTAATCAGGGATTGCTAACGTGGTATTACCCAGACAGGTTATTCAATGTGATTGGTGCATCACAAACTGATAGGTCCATATGCTCCTCAGAGGGTCATGCAGCCATTAAGGCTCATTATGGCACGAGTATGGGCGCATTACCTGAGGATTTCCTTAAGTACGATACGGTGGTACTCTGGGCCTTTCCAGCCAGTATCTCGGCCCCGCATATTTGGGCGTTGCTTGTTAAGAAGTTTAAGGTGGCTATAGACGTTAGGCTTAGTGATACAGCGAGGAAGTCTGATAGGGCAATCATTGTTAGACCTGGCACGGACGTATTCCTCGCAATAGGCGTAATCAAGGTCTTGATAGAGAAGGGTCTCGTTGAGGGTAAGGTTAAGCATATTGAGGAATTGGCTAATTACGTTAAGGTTTTCTCCCTTGACTATATAGCTAGCGTAAGCGGTGTATCCGTTAATGATATTACCTGGCTTGCGGAACTGTATCATGAACGCAAACCCATAACTCTCATCGGCTTTGCCCTTGGCAGGTCCTTAAATGGTGGTGATGCAATAGGCATGATATCGCTAATCCCAGCCCTAGTCGGTATAAAGAGGGGCTATTACTACTCGAACTCCCTGGGTTGGGGAATAGACTTTGACTACTTACGTGGTCTCCACATGGCTAGGTCATCCAGGGTGATACCCATGGCGGAATTCGGGGACTATATCGAGCGAGGAGAGGTTAGTGTTGTGTATGTTTGGAATGAGAATCCAGCAATCACATTGCCAGGTGGTGATAGGCTTATTGAGGCGGTTAGGGAGGGTAGGGTCACGTTGATCGTTCATGACCCATTCTGGTCAGACACGGCTAAGATTGCCGATGTAGTTATTCCAGCGCCAACATTCCTCGAGAAGTATGACGTGGTTTATAGCTATTGGCATGATTACCTGGTATATAATGAACCAATAAGGCCATTGAGAGGTGTTACCGAGGTGGACCTTGTGAGGTTAATAGCCAAGGAGGTAGGTATAGACCATCCACTTCTTGCTGAGGACCCGTGGAAAGCGGTTGATACGGCAATAAGGGGTGCTGGTGTCACGTTGGATGAATTGAGGAGTAAGAAGATAGTTCGAATGAAACCCAAGCACCTACCTGCAGAGGAGCCGGATGCTCTGCCCCTACCTAACCCTATCGAACCAGAGTCTCTTAAAAATAACGAAGTGTATCTAGTGTTTACATCGCATCCATTGTATACGAATACCCAGTTTCGTGAGGTATACGGTAAACTGGAACCGATTGTCTATACGCACGACCATGAAGGCGTGTTACTGCTCAGGACCAGTCGTGGTATGGTTAGAGTTAGGGCCGTAAAGGATCCAAGCATTCCACCTGGTTTGGCATTGATTTATAAGAATAGTCTTGTAGATCTCGACGGCAAACCTATAAACGGCATTATTGAACCATATAAGGGGAAGTACGCTGGTACGCCTAGATTAAATGGTATCAAGGTTAGGATTATTGCGACATAGCCTAGTGATAAAGATCCTACGTCATTTATAGTTATTTCAACATACCTTTACTAATGAATTAAGTCATGGTGGCTTTATCATCATATGTATATTGTCACTTTGAAGGTTATGCTTTAAATTAATTTACTTAACGGTGTGGAAATGGTCGTTAAGCTAGTGAGGAATTCGGTTAAGGAGGTTAGGAATTTCCTAAGTAAACTTGGTTTGTCTGTGGGTAGATGCTTTGATGATCATGAGTTGGTGTCACTATTAAGGAGCATAAACACTGGGGATAATGATTATTGGTTATTGGGGTGGAAGGAGTATGATACATCAGATCGCGCATCAACCTTCATCATAATGCTCATGGATAGTGAGTATAGGGAGTACATGATCAAGGTCTTAGTGAGTATTGGGACTATTGGTATAACGCTTCCCATCAACTACCTAGATCTTGGTGATGATGCCACTGGTGTGACTATAATGATGGGTGACGGGGTGGCTCACATATCAGGGAGAATATTGTGCATAAGGAAAATTAGGGTGAAGAGGGTACCTTAGGAACTTCCCTGAACCTTAACACGCACCTTACTCCTAAGCTCCTCTATCTGCTCCCTCGTAACCTTAACATACCTACTCAACAGCTCTATTGGGACGTAGGCAAACCTGTCACTCACTCTCCACGTTGGCTGGACCTTACCGCCAATGTTTATTTTGGCACCACAGAACTTACACCTACCATCCTCAGTTAGGTTGACCTCGAGTATATCGAACCCCCTCCTCTTAATCACGACCCTACCGCAGTTAGGGCAGTACGTGTTTTCCAGCGGATGTCCTGGCACATTACCGACATAAACGTACTTAAGACCCTCCTCCTTAGCCACCCTAGCGTGCTCCTCCAAGGACTTTATTGGTGTTGGTGGTAGGTAATCCACCTTATAGTCTGGGTGAAACCTCAGGAAGTGTATTGGCGTGTCAGGCCCTAGGTTATCCACGATCCACCTAGCCAACCTACGTGCATACTCCAGGTTATCCCCTATTTCAGGCACCACTAGGTCCGTAACCTCTATGAATACACCCTTACGCTTCATTTCAAGGAGCGCTTGGAATATTGGTTCTGGATCAGGGACCAATGAGAATTTCCTAAGGAATTTTGGTTCAGCATTACCTTTGAAATCCACCGTGGCTGCATCAAGGAACTTGGAAAGTAGATCCACGGCCTCATCAGTCATGTACCCGTTGGTCACGAACGTATTAAATAACCCCCTCTTCCTAGCCAGCACACCCACATCATGTGCGAACTCCATGAATATTGACGGTTCATTGTACGTATAAGTAACACCCTGAGCACCATAATCCTCAGCCAACTCAACAATTTTCTCAGGAGTTACCTCAAAACCCTCGAGAACCCTACGTTGACTAATATCGAAGTTCTGGCAGTATTGGCAAGCCCAGCTACAGCCATACGTCGATAGGGAGAGGACCATGGAGCCCGGATTAAAGTGGTAAAGGGGTTTCTTCTCGATAGGGTCTACGGCGATTGCCGATATCTTTCCATAAACCATGAGGTAAAGCCTGCCTCCTAGGTTCCACCTAACGCCGCAAAAACCGTACTGCCCATCGGATAGTTTGCACCTCCTCGCGCATGCTGTGCATTCAACCTTCCCGTCAGGCAATACCCTGTATAATGTGGCCTCTTTCATTACTCCCTTAGAGATCTTCAAAATAATAATTAAAAACCTTACGAGAACACTCAAGCAAGGCTCCTTGATTGATGATGGAGATTATATGGGGGTATGTTTTTTAAGCTGTGCGTGTTTGGTTGCAATGTATGCCAAAGAAGAGGAAGAACAGAGGGCGTCATAAGGGCGATAAGGGTAAAGAACCAATGGTCTATTGCGACAATTGCGGTAAGCTTGTGCCTAGATCTAAGGCTGTTAGGGTTACGGTACCCTACTCACCAGTACCTGCCGACCTAGCTAGGGAGTTGGAGAAGCAAGGTGCCATTGTGCCCAGGTACTACGTAACCAAGACCTACTGCATAAACTGCGCGATTTACTTAGGTATACTGAAGGTTAGGGCTGAGGATGAGAGGAAGAGGAAGGTAACCATTACCAGGGCGCCAGTACGTAGAGAAGGCACTACAATACCTCCAGTAACTAAGCCGGCTCAATCACAGTCACCACCGCCAACACAACCCGGTAGTCAGGAAGCACAAACCAAGTCCTAAAATCGATATCTCCTATCTCCACATTTAATATGTAAGGTAAATAACATACCTCACTCTAATGTAAAGTAAACGCATCATCTATCGTTACCTATCCATACGGCTTAGTTCATCAGTATCATAGAGGGAACTCTTATTAAGCCGTGAAATCCAAATATGAGGTAATGGCATTTGGTGTGGACGAAACAAGGAGAGTTGAAATTCCTAATAGTGAAACTATTAGAAGGGGTCCCACAAGGCTTGAGTTAACCTTTGTGGAGAGCCCGAGGGATTTCATGAAGGATTTTAAGGTCATGTTCGATCTATCAATAATTAGGGAGATAACTCTTGGTAGGAGTCCTGAGAACGTGGTCGTGATACCGGACCCAACGGTGTCGAGAAAGCATGCCGTAATTACTGTGGTTGGTAATGAATTATTAATCAAGGATTTGAACAGTACCAACGGTACATACGTACTTGATGGTAATGAGTTCAAGAGAATTAGTGAGCATAGGTTTAGTAATGAGACCGTTGTTAGGTTAGGTTATTACACAGTAATTAGGTTATCAGTGATAAGCGAATCCTCAGACTCAGGTTAATTAGGGAGGGTTCTTCATCATCCAAGGCTTTGCAATAATCTACTCAGCACTGCGAGCACCTCATCGGTGTTCGAAGGTCTTAAGCTTGGATTTACCTCAAGACCTCTCATTATCATTGAAGCCAACTCGGGCGGTACATCAGGTCTGTAATTGCTTATTGGTGGTACAATCAATTGCCCACTGCTCAGCCTATAAAGGTGCGGGTTTATTCCAGTGAGCATTTCGTAGAAGATGCACGATAGGGAGTATATGTCAGACCTCACGTCGGCAATACCCTTACTAACCTCGGGCGCTGCGTAGGCTATGGAGAATTGGGATACGTAGGACTTACCACCAACCATGATCTTAGCAGCCCCTAAATCACCAAGCTTCAATACCCTCCTATCCTTATCCTTAAACAATATATTCTCGGGTTTCAAGTCCAGGTGCAGTATATTGGCCTTATGAAGTTCGGAGAGGGCCAGTGTTATTGCGTAGGCTATCTTAAGGAACTCCCTGAGATCGAGCGGGCCCCTTTCTCTCAATAAATCCCTTAATGAGCCTCCCTCCATATACTCCATAATCACGTATGGCGGCTCATCCAAGTAATCCTCCAGGGTCTTGTAGGGTATCTTCCCATCAGGTGGTATGTGAACCTCAAACACCTTAACGATGTATGGACTATCAATCAGTAGGTACTCACTCATTTCCTTCTTGAACGATGAGAGAACCCTCATATCGCTAGCCAGCTGGTTGCCCCTTGAGTCCCTGTCCTTAAGGACCTTTATTGCGTAAACCCTGTTCAACTCATCCCTACCCCTAAGGACGTAACTAAAGCCGCCCATCGCAATAATACTATCTACCAGGTACTTACCGCCGAGCCACGCGCCCAACCACGATAATGGCGGCCTAAGACCCCTAATGAACCTTAACCTAGTAGGTCTCAGGTACATCACCACGAATATTAATACTAGGATTACGACGCTAACCCAGGTTAACCTAAGTAATGGATATAAGCCGTACATCAACGTTAGTAGTGTTAATGCTATGGCGATATAGCCCGCATACCTCTTAACCATAGGCATCACGGAAACCACCGCCGGAACTAGCGTAATGTAAAGGTAGGAATTCTTCAGGGCTAATAATGTGTATGCTGACGGTATGAGTAGCGAGACCCCCAGGTAGGTGATTACAGTATCAAGTACATCCTCAGTAAAATCAATCCTATGCATGATTACGACATTTCTTATGGCTATAGTGAACGAGGACATGAATAATAATAATGAATTAGCGATTATATACAAACCTGTGGGTATGGGGTTCACGTAACTCATATATAGCAGGTAAGCCACGTAAATGCTCAACAACGCAAGTAGTGCCCTTACATCCGCAACCCTTAAGGAAAGCATTAATACTATTAAACCTAGGAATACCGCTATCGCATCGTAAAAGCCGGTGGCTATTATCAGGTAAACCATGGATATTGCCATCACGACCTCAGCCATAACCTGTATCAATAACCACAAGTCCTTGAGTGGGTATTTCCTAAATAATTCGTAGGAAATAATAAATAACGCAACCACAGAAAGGACGTATTGAATACCAATTCTTCTCATTATGAATAATAGACTGATGAGCAGTATAACTCCAGGTAATGCCTTAACCACCTTACTAAAGTCCACAACCACTCACGTTAAGCACAACTTAAAAGGCTAATTTAATAAGGGTTTTCGAAAATGAGGAGGGTTCACATAATAGTTCACGGTTTAGTGCAAGGCGTTGGCTTTAGATCATTCGTGAGCCGAAACGCGAGGAGACTTGGTGTTAAGGGCTTCGTCAGAAATCTCGAAGACGGCTACAGCGTTGAGATAGTTGCTGAGGGACCTGATGAAGCCGTAGAACAATTAATAAATATTGTGAGGAGGGGACCGCCAGGCGCCGTAGTTGAGGATATGGAGATTGAGGACCAGGAACCAAGGAATGAGTTTAAGGACTTCGAAATTAGGTACTAGGGTACTTAATCATTCCACCACCACACGGCTTTGGTCCTGAGCTCAATAAATCCTGGACTAACTGCCTTGCGGTGTCTGTTAAGTCGAGATTTAGCGCCTCACTTAAGCTAAAGAAATTGACCTCTAGGGCGTCGCTCGAAGCTCTTGGTTCACCACTAATGGGATCGACTAGGTAGTCCATGAGTAGGAAGTGGTACTTAACCCTGCCTTTGGCGTCCAGCTCCACATATTGATAAATGCCAAAGAGACCAAGCACCCTACCTACAATACCTGTTTCTTCCATTAACTCCCTAAGTACGGCATCCTTAGGATCCTCGCCAGCCTCAACCATACCACCCGGTATTGACCACTTACCCCTATTTGGTTCCGCACCCCTTCTTACGAGCAGTATCTTGTTGTCCTTAATGACTATGGCCCCAACACCAACCAGGGGATAGCGTGGGTATTCACGGCTCACGGTGATAAACCCTCAACATTAATAATTTAAGTACTAACTCGCATTATATTTAATAAGGCTTAACAACCCCTAATTCTCGTATGGAGTGCAATAACGATAGGGTGAGGAGCATTGTTGATGGTTTGGGTGATAAGGAGCCTCTTGAGGCTTACCAGACGTTGATTGAGGAGAACTGCTTTGGTAGGGCCATGATCTACGATGTTGGTGGTAAGTACCTGGTTTACATGAAGGATGAGGAGAATGCCTGTATTGAGGAGACGAATTCCATAGATAGGGCTAGGGATTTAGCGAAGGCGTTTGTGGACTCCGTGTGTTCCTGACTATGTTGGTTAAGGTAATTCTCTCGGCGGATCTCCATGAATTGATTGGTGCAGAGAAATTGAATGTGAGCTTACCAGAAAATTCCACCGTGAAAGACTTAATACTACGTCTTGGTTCATTAAATAATGCCATTTTGAAATTATTGCTTCGTAATGATGAGCTCAACGAGAATTACATAATCATAGTCAATGGGAGGGATATTCATTGGCTCAATGAACTAAATACCGCTCTTCACGATGGTGATGAAGTCTTAATAGCGCCAAAAGCCTTCATTTCCTAACGTATAAACCATAGCGTCTAAATTGTGGGACCTAACTAAAGGCTTAATTACTCCTTGGATAATATATCAGCTTTAATGCGTAGGGGGAAATTATTAGGTATTTCCGAGGCTCTTGACCTGATAAATGATGGAGATGAAATAGCGATTGGTGGTATGAGCTTCCACAGAAACCCGATGGCTATGGCATTGGCAATAGCGAAATCCAATAAGAGGGACCTGGCATTGATCGATAGGGAGCCAGGCCTTGCCTTCGACCTATTAACCATATCAGGCAGGGTTAAGAGGATTAGGGCTGCCATGGTGACCTTCGAGCATTTTGGAATAGCACCCGGCTTTAGGAGGATGGTTGAGAACGGGGAGGTTGAGTTCATAGAGGATGTGTGCGAGGGCGTTATGAGTGGATTAAGGGCTGGCGCCTATGGGCTCCCATTCATGCCCTCAGGAATAACTCTAGAGAGCGATTTAGTGAAGCTAAACGTAAAGAGAGGTTTATGGAGTATTATTAAGGATCCATTTGGTGGTGAGGAGTTGGTGGTCGTTAAAGCCATAAGGCCTGACGTAGCGATAATACATGCGCATAGGGCTGATGAGAAGGGTAACGTAGAATTGCTAGGTCCTAAGTATGAAGATCTGTTGAAGGTGCAAGCCTCCAGGAAGGTCATAGTCACGGTTGAGGAGCTAGTACCCGAGGACTATTTCAGGGAGAACTCTGAAAGGCTAACAATACCAGGTTTCCTGGTGACCGCTGTTGTTCATGCACCGAGAGGTGCCTGGCCAACATCGATGTATGGGCGTTATGGGGCCGATTACGGCATTATAAAGAGGTACTTTGACTCTGTTAAGGCTGGTCTTGGCATTAATGATGTGCTCAAGGTGTTTGAGAATGCCTGGGATGGATGATGTGATTAAGTGCATGGCTCAGCAGTTGAGGGATGGTGACATTGTTTACACAGGTTTAGCCTCAGTACCGGCGGTACTTGCTGTAATGCTTGCCAGGTATTGGGGTCGCGAAATAACATTCCTAAATGTGGCGGAGATTTACGAGCCAGTCGACGTATCAATAACACCCTCATCGGGTGACCCGAACGTATTCATTGGTGGCAGGGGCATCGTAACAAGCCTAGACGTGTTTGATCTAGCAAGGCGCGGGCTCCTTGATGTAATGTTCTTCTCCGCAGCCCAGGTTGATCGTAGGGGTAACATGAACCTCTCAGTGATTGGTAATTATGAGAAGCCCAGAGTTAGGTTGCCCGGCGGTGCGGCAGCTGCGTATCTCTATAGGAGAGCCCGTAGAGTCATTATGTGGTTAAAGGAACACTCGAGCAGAACCCTTGTGGAGAGGGTTGATTTCATAACAGCTCCAGGCCCCACGGTGAATGGGCCTAAATTATCGATTTGTACGCCAAAGGCTTTATTCGAATTCGACAATAGCATTGGCGAGTTGGTGTTGGTGGGGTTATTGCCGGGGTCTACAATCGATGATGTCATTAATAACATGGGATTTAGGCCTAGGATTAGAGAGCCCGTGACAATTCTTGAACTAGTTACGGAGGATGAGGTGAGATTGTTAAATAAGTGGGATCCCAATAACGTAAGATCAAGGTGAAACTTAGGTGAATATAGTCATTAGGAAAGCCGTGGAGTCTGACGTCCCCCAGATAATCAGTTTCACAATGAACATATTTCCCTGGGGCGATTATGTACCTAGGGTAATTGATGGGTGGGTTAGGGATGGCACAGCCTATGTAGCCCTAGTTAATGAGGAGGTTGTTGGTGTGATAAACCTGGTATTACTACCAACGGGCGTTGCTTGGCTTGAGGGTCTTAGGGTAAAACCGACCTATAGGAAGCATGGCGTGGGTACGGCATTAACAAATTACGCGCTGGACCTCGCTAAGGCAGGAGGTGCCAGGTACGCAATGTTGATGATTGCTGAATGGAATAATGCCAGCCATGGACTAGCACGTAAACTCAGTTTTAGGCCTGTGCTTAATGTATATGGAGGAATTACGAGGGGATCCCCAGCACTTCGTGTGACGGATCGTGATGAGATCAAGAGGTTTGTTGAGGAGGCGCTGGATAAAACCAATGGCTACTTCTGCAGTACAGTTAATCATTGGGTTTGCACGAGGGCTGATGTTGACTATGTCCTATCAATGACTAGGGAGGTCTATATTAGTAATGGAGGTGTGGGGTTCAATGGAGGCTTCTCTGTTGGGAAACCCACGTCACCGGTTAGGATGGAGATGCTGGCCACCGAACGCGGCGATTTTGAGGAGTACTTCGGCATGTATATTGTTTATGAACTAGCTCTATGATTGAGTTCACAGCATTTTATTCTCGATTTTATAGGCACCAAGTATTATCGCACCTGCACTCCTTGACGCTTCAACAAGTTTCTTACCCATTTCATCACCACCCTCTGCGGGGTACACCAGTAATGCGTAGCCTATGGCTTCTCCAGGCCATCCATAAGCATACGCCAACAATAAATTAAGCCCTGTGGCCGCCTCGATCGTAGTTAAAACCTTGCCCAGGGTACCCGGCTCATTGGGCATAGCTATGTGTATTATGAAGACACCTCCCTGTATCGTCATGGCTAAATCATACAGTTTAGTAAATAACCTCTGCATATCCTCAACCATTCTCAGGAAATTAGCCCCAGTACTCGAGCTCACAAACCACACACGCAATGTTGATATTTCAATTAATTCCTCAAAATAAAGTAAATGAAACCCAACCCCAACCCTGAGAGCCAAGTTATGAGAGTCTCGGAAACACCCCTTGGCGGATTTTACGGCATTAGTTTAGGCTGTTCGTTAAATAAAAAGTTAATACATTATATGACGTTGCAATTTATCGGAGAAATTCGTGATACATTGACAAGGTATAAGACTATTGAGGAGTTCGTTGAATAGTTCAAAGGAAGCGGCTAGGAAGGCAATGGAGTGTGGAGGCGGCTCACTCGGTGAGCGTTTAGGTAGTTTGTTGGTCTTCATGTCAGTATTGTTTTGGTTTTTGATTGTTTTCTTAGTGCGTGTTGTGTTATCAAGTGTTTGTTGTGGTTGCTCTTCATTAGTATTGTGTGGATGGTTGGTGTGATTCATTTTTAGGGCTGGCTACCAGCCCTATGTGAGTATTACCCTCGGTAGTTTCCTCATTGTTTCCGGCTTTACGTGCCTCTGTATTAGGTTTTTGTCTGTGTTGTGGTTGCTCTTAGCCGGTATGGTGTGCATTATTGGTGTCCTTCGTTCCTGTGAAGCCTCGTTCACGGTTCAACTCGTCATTAACCACGTTCGTGGTGCCTTATAAGCCTAGTTGATAAGATAAGTATTGGGGGTGTGGGGTGGACTGGCTGCTTGCTTGGTTAATGACATATCGAGGAGCCAATTGCCAACTATGGAGCTTCGTTTACAGTAAGTGCGTGGAATCAAAACTATGCAACGAAGTAGCCGGGCTGTTCATGAATGAACTTAGGAAACATAGGTGCTTTGGTTATGCACCGAAGTGAGCGCATTGCTGCGGGTGGGTTTAAAATCATCAACGGGCCGTCCAAAAAGGACAAAGGCCCGATGGTTAATGAAGAGGATCAGGAGTTAAGCAACAAGGCCTCCCCGCCCCAACCCACCCAGGCAGGGAGGATAGAGACATGCACAGAATTAATAGAACAGGCAAGGAGGTGCCTAGAAAGCAACAACAAACAATGCGTCATGAGGCTCATCGAGGAGTTGGTAAGGGCGGACTGCCACAACGGCCATACAGTCGGCAAGGAGGTTGCGGACAAGGTTAAGGATGTGGTTCATGAGGTGTGGTTGGTGAGCGATAATGAGCATAGGTGCGAGTTGTTAAGTATGCTTAGGAGTCTTGGCATGTCGAAGAACTGGGTTAGGGAGGCGTTGGGGCTGAACTCGAAGGACCTAAATAAACGGCTTGTTAAGTGCGGCATTGATTGGGAGAGCAAGGCGACAAGGAATGACATCGTTAAGGTCATCAAGAGCTTACTGAGGGAGAGGTTCGGCTGGAGCGAGGCTAGAATGTGCGAGGAGATGTGGAAATTTGTTAGCATTGATGTTGATACCTTTAGGAGATATGGCATAGAGCCGTGTGCTTGGCTAAGCGGTTTAGAGCTACTGAGCG
>Ga0080005_124331_pt1 | contig 15014 bp, 15 predicted proteins | sample JossMetagenome_2_FD_69208 | JGI IMG/M metagenome (GOLD analysis project Ga0080005, IMG submission 69208) | Hot spring sediment microbial communities from Joseph's Coat, Yellowstone National Park, USA - JC3_ASED (SPADES assembly) (version 2) | ecosystem: Environmental > Aquatic > Thermal springs >... | reverse complement strand
TACCGAAGGTCCTATTGTAGAACCCTATGAAGGGTAGCGCAATAGCGACACCAAACACTATGGCAACACCCCAAACCGGCCAAAGAAGGACACCAGCTATGTTGGTGAAGACGGGTAGTAGGCCTGCCAGGAACACTGCTACTATAGTCCCGAAGAGACCTCCAATGGCATAGACGGCTATCAGGTAGCTTGATAGGCCATGGGCCACATCAACGTAAACCCTCCTACCACTCCTATAGCCAATTAACTCAAGTGTCGGCAGCAACCAACCTAGGCCAAGCACAGTGTAGACTAGGGGTAGGTGCACTGAGAAGGCCCATGCGATTAGGGCGACCGCAACAATAACAGGGGATACCATACCCACCACCCTTAGTATTCAACCACCTGCACCTCTCTAACCACCCTATGTTTAATGTATATGTAGACTATGTATACGGCTAACGCCGGCATGGCAACCTCAACTATTATGACTAAGGCCACTAACCAGCCGGGTAGGCTAAGGGTTGGGTTAATTAATCCACCACTGTATATGGGGACACCCGACACTACCGGTGGCCCACCGTTAGGGTCTGGTGAGGCCTTAACCAGTATGAATGGAACCCTCCCACTCTCAGCAGTTACCGCACCACCTATGGAGGCTAACGTTGCGAAGAGTGGCATGGCGTATGGGCCAGTCCTCTCCAGGAATGAGGCAATTGCCCTAGCCCAGTTAAACCTATTGAAGAAGCCGTTGAACAGATACCATAGTGACAGACCACCACTCCACACACCCAGTAACACGCCTAGGGTCACCATGAAGCCTAGGTAGAATATCGGCAGGAAGTCGAATGGTGCAAGTGGTGGCCTCACGTCAGCTGGCCATGAGTAGTAGCCCCAGAAGGCATGGTTAAGTGTACCATAAGCGAGGAAGCTCATTAATGGATCAACCTTGAGCCCCTTCCAGAATAAACCCTCTATGGCGGCCAGCTTCAATGGGTCAAATTGAAGCACCAGCTTACCCTGCTCATGGCCAAGTATGAAACCCTCGACAGCGGTCATAATAGCCACACCCGGTACGGTAACTCTAAGCACCTTCATTTGATCCGGCCTGCGTTCACGCAAGTAACCATATAGGTATATTGCACTTATCACGGACCAGGTCAATATGGCAGCCGCCAAAATACCGTGGAATATGAATACGTTAGCCCCCCACCAAAACATATTCCGAACGTCAGTTGGCTTAGCCCAGGTTACTAAATAATCCGTTAAGCCGGCAACAGTCTTCCCTGTCGTTGAGGCGAGGTTCTGAACTATGAGGCCAGGTGGCCTCATGCTGAGCGACGCCATTACGGCAAGTATGTTGTAGGCACTCCAGTAACCACCAAAGGCTGCGGCTAGGCCAATTACCCAATGGACCCATGCGTTCTTAATCTTACTCCACGTGAATACGTAAAGCGGCAGTACTATGACCTCGGTTAGGAAGGCGAATAACTCGAGGTAGAATGGTAGGACTATCGCGGAGCCTATTATGGTAATGAAGTTGCTCCATATGGTAACTAGGCCAAACTCAACCAATGTACCGAAGGCTGCGCCAACCCCGAAGAAGATTGTTGAAACCACGGAGAACATTCTCGCCTTATCACGCCAAGTCTCATCACGCCTAGTTATGTAGAGGAACTCAGCAACCACGGCCATTAGAATAGTCCCAAGGAATGCTGATGCTAAGCCCAGGTGAGCCAATACGCCAATTGCACTTATCCACCTAGCCTCATCCAATAAACTAATCCACGCCACCGGAGAGGAGATGTAGCCTATAGGCATACTGATCAAGTATATCTAATTGCATTGTTTATAAATTTTACGCCGTTAAATGGAAACCTATTTAAATGTAAATTAATTAATCTATTGGAAAAATAATCTCAATATTAATTTTATATACCAATTCAAGGCCAATTTCAACTTATTTGATCAATCTAAGTTTAATAAACATCCCATACCCTTAAGGAACATTAACTCTTCCAGTAAACCGTACCGTAAGGAATATTAATAGGATTCTCCAGTGTATAATACTGTAACGGCGATGCCTGGGAGGGGTAGTGGGAGGTTGATGAATTTAGTGGCCGAGGAGCTTAATGGTGCTGGGGCTAGATCCGTAGTTGTTGATGAGGATAACTACTCATACACCATAGTTGCAGATGTGAAGGGTAGCCTGGGTAAGCTTGTGCTTAAGGTGAGCGCGGATTCATCAGCAATACCGAGGAGCCACATAATAGACCTACTCGTAATGCACAAGGTCTTTAACGCCAAGCCGATACTAGTGGGTGAGAGCAGGAGGAATGAGGAGTTGCAGGACGGCGTACTCTATGAGCAGTTCGGCATACCTCAACTAACCCCCAAAACGCTTGGGGATTTACTTAGGGGCAAGCCAATAATAATGAAGAATGAGGGTGGAGTCACTAAGGTTAAGATAAAGGGTTGGCTACTGAGGGAGCTTAGGTTAAGGTACGGCTTAAGCCTGGGGGATATAGCCGAGTTACTGTCGGTTAGTAGGAAGAGCGTTTACGAGTATGAGAGGGGGAGTATCGATGTGAGTGTTGAGAAGGCGCAGTTGCTAATCGAGCTCTTCGGGGAGGATATCGTGGAGGGGTGGAGCCTTGAGGTCAAGGACCCAGACCAGAAGATTAGGGAGAGGAGGGTTGATATAAACCACGTACTAAACCTAAAGGTCAAGGAGTCCTACCTACTGGCCCACACCCACGGTAAGTACGCCGCCATAACGAGTAACGGCAGTGTGCTACTTGGCGATGAGCATAGCAGGGAGGCTGAGGAGGTATCAAGCATACTAGGCGCCCAGTACCTAAGGATCCGCTGAGTTCATCCACCCTGCCCTATGAAGATCCCTGCAGATTAATAGTCATGCATTTAAAACTCAACGATGGAAGTTAAAGAGTGGGTAGGCTGTTTGGGACCAATGGGGTTAGGCTGGAGTTCACGAGGGGTGGTTATGACCCAGAGTTCATAGTTAGGCTTGGTAAGGCAATCGCAACCTACATCAACAACGGCGACGTCCTACTGGGTTTTGACATTAGGTTAACCAGCCTATCAATAGTGGGTACGCTGTACGGCGTATTATCAATGTATGGCCTCGACGTTGACGTGATTGGGCCATTACCAACACCGGTGCATCAATACTTAACTAAGGCATGGGGCTACAGGGCTGGTGTAATGGTGACTGCCAGCCACAATCCACCCCACTACAATGGCATTAAACTCATGGGTAGTGATGGGGTTGAGGTTAATAGGAACATTGAGGAGGAGGTTGAGTCAATATTCTACAGCGGTAGGTTTAAGGAAACGGTGGATTACCGTGATATTGGAAGAGTCAGGTTCATAAACGTTGAGGATGGGCTAAGGGAATACCGGGAACACCTACTAAGCTTAGTTAACGTGGATTTGATTAAGGGTAGGGGCTTCAGGATAGTGGCAGACTTCGCAAACAGCGTGAACTCAATAGCACTGCCATACGTCCTCAGGGGGCTTAACGTCAAGGTGAATTCAATAAACGGCCACCTTGACGGTGAATTCCCAGGTAGAGTCCCCGAGCCCAGGCCGGATAACCTTAACGTCGCCTCGAGGGCCGTGGTGGAGGCTAATGCTGACTTCGGCGTTGCCTACGATGGCGATGGTGATAGGTCACTCTTCATAGATGAGGGGGGTAACGTGGTGTGGGGTGATAGGACTGGTACAATATTGGCGTTGTCAATGATTAAGAAGGGTGATAAGGTGGTCACGCCGGTATCCTCAAGCATAGTGGTCAAGTGGGCTGTGGAGGGGGCTGGGGGTGAGATTGTTTGGACTAGGGTTGGTTCAGTGGACGTTAGCCACAAGGTCATGGAGATAGGCGCCCTATGCGGCTTCGAGGATAATGGAGGGTTCATCTGGCCAAGGCACCACCCAGTGAGGGATGGGATATCCACGACACTACTGATGATGCAGGTACTAGCCGAGCAAAGAGCTAAACTATCAGAATTAAACTCAAGAATGCCGAGCATGGTGACAGCCAGGGAGAGGCTGGAGATGGATAGAGAAACAGCCAGGAAGTTGGTGGATAAGCTTAAGGAGATGGATTGGGGCGGTGAAGTAATAACTATAGATGGCGTTAGGGTTAACTACCCAGACTCATGGTTCCTAGTTAGGCCAAGCGGCACGGAGAATTTGCTTAGGGTTACAATTGAGGCGTCAAATGTTGAAAAGTTTAGTAAACTAAGGGAGAGTGTAATTAAGAGTATAAAGGAACTTCTCGGCAGCATGAGGCAATAGGACTAAAATGATGGATAGCCCACTTAATGATGATTAATGAAATTTCTCCTCATTCTTCCAGACTCACCTTACCCTATAACCTTAAATGGGAATACAGGTAATACCCCATTACTTATCACTGTAATCTTGCTGAAATATTTAACATTCGGAATAAGTACGTATCAACTGCGATATATTTAAAAATTAATGTTTTGAAATAGGTTTATGAGCTTTGACACTGTCAAGACACTTGCTGGTGTAGGTGCTATACTTGCAGGTGTGGGTATATTTGGCTACGTCGTACCGTCAATAATAGGTATAATTTTGTTCTTCATTGGTATGTTGGAGTTAGCTAACTACTTTAATGATAGTAAGCTTAGGTTAGATGTTATTTACTGGTTTGTCTTTGGTTTAATAGCATTAATTCTACTGGCCTCAGGCATCATAGCTACAGTAATCACGTATCACTCAGTAATCATAACATACCCCATGATACCCTACAGTGGGGTGAGGTTCATATTACCAGGTTTATTGACGCTTGTAATATTTATTATAGCTGCAGCGGTCTTCTTCCTGCTATCCGCCATTTACCTGCGTAGGGCTATGGAAGTTATGAGCATCCACACCAATGAGGGTCTCTTCAATACAGGAGGCCTAATCTACCTAATAGGGGCTATACTAACCTTCATAATTATAGGCATATTCATAATCATGATAGCGTGGATAGTAATAGGCATCGCATTAATAAGTGTGAAGGAATCCAGGTAAATGACCGTACTTGGCAACGAGTAGACAAGTCTCGCTCTTTAGTGTGGGGTTGTTCTGCTGTGTGGGTTTCATTGCGTTGGGTTTATAGGCCATAGTTTTGCTGGGGTTTGGTGTTTGGGTTGGTGCCCCGAGAGGGGGTTATTCCCTTACCTCAGATGAGCCGGTGGGGCAATACCCCACCACTCACCACCACCCCAAGAACAAACCCCGCAGAGGGAGTAACGGACAAGACCCCCACAACGAAAAACCCATCCCACCAAGACAGAAAGGAGGTCATTTCAGCCCCTTCGCTTTTTAACATGAAACTCAGTTTTAGTTGCCGCAATAAGATCTTTCTTAAAGAACTATTAAACTAATAAGCTAAAATGGACAATGGTTATGCTACTTAGCAATGACTCAAAGGCACTAGACCTTGATTTAAATTAATGCGGGCAATCGTTGCTATATAGCCATGTGCAAAATATGCCTCCTCATTAACGTCAGGTGCTATTGCTTCAATGCAAATACTGCACAATAAGGGTAATACTCGGTAATGGGTCTGGGTTTAGTTAACATGAAGCCGGAAGCCATGATTAACGAAGTTAAGAGGCTTAAGATTGAGAAAAACGCGATAATATTGGGTCATAATTACATGGACTACGAAGTTCAATTAGTATCTGACTACACGGGCGATTCGTATGATTTAGCACTGAAGGCCATTAACACCAAGGCTGAGTTAATAGTATTCGCTGGTGTCTTCTTCATGGCTGAGCAAGCAGCTGCATTAAACCCAGATAAGAGGGTACTCTCACCGGAGCCTAAGGCTGGCTGTACCCTATCGGACTCCTTAAGCGTTGATGAGTTGAGAAGGTATAGAGAGATATACCCAAACATCCCAGTGGTGCTTTACGTCAATACAAGCGCCAGCGTTAAGGCCCTTGCAGACTACATAGTGACGTCGTCAACGGCTGTTAAGGTCATTAAGAAGATACCCAATGACACGGTTATATTCGGCCCTGACTTAAACCTGGCTAACTATGTTCAATCATTAATCGGCAGTAGTAAGAGGATCATTAAGGTTCCGCAAAACGGCAGGTGCATAGTCCATTCAGGCTACAGCATAGACATGGTCAAGGCAGCCAGGATGAGGCACCCTAACGCCGTACTAATGGCCCACCCAGAATCGCCAATTGAGGTTCTTAAGCAAGCCGACTTCGTGGGCTCAACGAACCAGATGATTGAGTACGCTAAGAGTAGTGACGCTAAGGAGTTCATAGTGGCCACTGAGGTAGGTATGTTAAATGCATTAAGGATTAAGGTCCCTGGTAAGGTCTTTCACCCACTTGTAAACCCCAATGAGTATGGGTACGCCAGGTGCCCATACATGGCCATGGTTACGTTAGATAAGGTATACAGGTCTTTGAGGGATGAGGTCCATGAGGTTAAGCTACCTAAAAGTATTGCCGATGCTGTTAAGGATGCGTTTGAAAGAACAATTAAACTACTTGAGGGTGGAGCTGCATGATTTACATAATAGGCAGTGGTATAGCTGGGTTATCGGCGGCGTTATCCTTTCATAAGTCAGGTCATAGAGTCATAATTATAACTAAGAGGGTTAAGGGGGGTTCAAGCTATGAGGCGAAGGGTGGCGTGGCCGCGGCCATAAGCCCCGATGACTCACCTGAACTGCATGCAGAGGATACGTTAAAGGCGGGTGACGGGCTCTGCGACACAGCTGTTGTTAACTATGTCACGAGTGAAATCCCTAAGGTAATTAGTACCATTGAGGATTGGGGGTTTAAGTTCGACCCTGACCTAAGGCTTGAGGGTGGGCACTCCAGGAGGAGGGTTCTACATAAGCTTGATGAGACAGGTAGAGAATTGTCAACCTTCCTGCTTAACCTGGCTATTAAGGAGGGGATACCAATCGTTGAGGATGAGCTCATAGCTATTAAGGTTAGGGATAATGAGGTAAGGGGCTTTGTAACCAAGGCCAGGGGTGAGGTTAATGATGTTGATAAACTTGTATTGGCCACAGGGGGTTACGCATACCTATGGGAGTACTCATCAAACCCACCTACCAATATGGGTGACGGTGTGGCTATAGCCTTTAGGGCTGGCGCATACGTATCGGACATGGAGTTTGTGCAATTCCACCCAACGGTGGCCATAGCCGATGGTGAGGTTTTTCTACTAACCGAAACACTCAGGGGTGAGGGTGCTAGGCTGGTTAATAACCTTGGCGAGAGGTTTGCGTTCAAGTACGATGAGAGGGGTGAGTTGGCTCCAAGGGATATTTTAGCGAGGGCAATATACATGGAGTACCTGAAGGGTAACAGCGTGTTTCTAGATTTAACCAGTGTCAAGGACCTTGAGTCTAGGTTCCCGTCGGTGGCTAGCTTCCTAAGTAGGCATGGGTTAAGGAGGGATAAAGTCCCCGTATTCCCGGCAGCCCACTTCACAGTGGGAGGCGTGAGGGTTAATACTAGGGGTGAGTCGAGTGTGAGGAACCTTTACGCCATAGGTGAGGTTGCCGACACCGGCCTACACGGGGCTAATAGGCTTGCCAGTAACTCACTTGCCGAGGCCCTTGTATTTGGCGTAAATCTTCCACAATACATCGATGAATGGGTAGGCTTCGTACCAAGTGATGGCATTATTGAGGTGGTTAAGATTAATGGGAATGGGGAGTTGAACATTGATGAAATTAGAAGGATTAATTGGCTTAGGTTGGGCATAGTTAGGGATGGTGAAGGTTTAGCCGATGCAGTAAAGAAGTATGAGAGGGTTAACATGCATGCCCTGGGTGAGGATTGGTCAAACGCAGCCTTGGTATCTTACCTAACGGCTAAGGCTGCCTTAATCAGGTGTGAGAGTAGGGGGAGTCATTACAGGGTTGATTGCCCATTTAAATCGAGTAACTGGGCTGGGAGACGGGTGTATTTAGTAATGGCTAGGTGATTTATAAGATTATTCAACTCCTTAAACTTAAATTGATCTTCCTCTCAATTCTGCTGAGTAACTTGGCCATAATACCCTTGGCCAATTCATCATCAATAACCCTACCCGTACTATCACTGCATGAATTGGCGCACCAATACTCATAGGTGAGTAACGCCAATGCCGTTAACTCCGTGAGCTCTGGGTCCACGCTCCTCAGCATCTCGGAAACCCTCATCATCAGCTTAATTGGCATTGCTGCAATAATGAACTCACTGGCATCAACCTCAATACTCCCACTAACCCTCCTAACCCCATTAATCCTAATTAGGTTTGCGTTAAGGCTTGCGATGTAGGATAAGTAGGCTCTCCAAGCTTGAATAACCTTAACCGCGGCGCCTCTAAGCAGACCCGATTTCAAGAGAATCTTAGCCAATTTTAACTCAGCTTTACATTCAATTAACTTAGCTTCACCAATTTCATTTACATCTAGGTGTATTCGCATAAGTTAATGCAGCGTAGTAGTATAAATACCTAACTCTGGGATGATTACTCGTCTTACCGTAGCCATTAGGCATTATCTATATAGTATATATTTATTGTTGAGGTATATTTATAGGATTCACCCAATAAACCAATAAGCTATATAAACCCTAACCTGGATGATGCACCCGAGGTGAGAAGAATGAGCATAAGGGGTGTAGTAAATGCTATGAGTACCGCGTTTAGGATAAGGAGAGGCCTAGTAATGGCTAGTACAGTGAATGCACAGCATACCGATGAATACGACGCAATAGCAAGGAATCAGGAGTTCGATAATGTAATAATAATACCGAACCTAAATGAACCAATAACACTAATATACGATAGGAGAAATAGGATGTATAAACTGGCATAATTAAATTAAAATCCCTTTTTAATAATGCAGGTAAATGATCAGGGTTATTATTTGAGAAATTAAAGCTAACTCTAGAATCATCTTCAAATGATCATTATGCATGCTCACCGTCTACTCCTAAAATAAAGATAACTCATCTGAAGAAATAATTAAGTGATGTTTAGGGTACCTATTGTTAAGCTGCATTAATACGGTGGATACTTATTCATTATGTTCCTGAGCCTTTCAATCACCAGTTCCGTCTCATCCTTACTTAACGTGTGCGTACTTATGCATAGGTGGCCGTCGCATTCACATAGGTATATGGGTGGATCACCCCTCTTCAAAAGTTCTATGTAAAGCCTCACGCGGTCCCTGGGTAACTCAATCTCAACTTTAGGCACCACGACGGGCCTCACACGTTCATTAGGGGCATTAACCCTCTTCCTAACCTGTAACCTAGGTAATGTGGACTTCAATTTGCTTATTATGTAATCCGCCAGTTCATTCATTACCCTTAACCTCTCCTCATGGTTAACCTTAACGTAGTTCTCCAGTGCGGCGACGAATGCGACAATATCCTCCTTACTGATCTTCATCGCCCTACCTATGAATACCCTGACTTGCCCATTAACGTTGATATAGCTGAATGGGCCCAGTAGCCTACATGCCTCAAGTAGCTTAAGGTTATTAGCTAATATTAACCCTGTGTTGCTTGGTGCACCAATATCCTTACCGCCGCTGAACACTACCAAGTCAGCCCCCATTTTAATGAACCTAGTCAGGTTGGTTACTGGTGGTAGCTCAGCGGCTGCGTCGACAATAACAGGTACGCCATGGTCATGGGCTATCTCAATAACCCTACTGAGGGGTAATTCACCCTCCTGTGGTTCATACTGGAAGTGCACTACCGCAGCCACCTTTTCACTCATGGCGTTTTTAATATCATCCTCAGTGACCCCGCCTGGAGATCCCACGACTTTAAGTTTACCACCTGGTATGTTGATGAAGTAGACGTATGGGTTGCCCACGGTGTGTGGGTACTGAACCACAACTTCATTCCTCATGCCCTCGGTGAACGGTAGCCTATTCATCTTCTCAACATCACCACCGGTTATCGCCGAGGCAACTGCCAGCACTAGCCCAGCACCGGCGCCACTTGTGATTAACGCCCCAGGTACATTGAGTAACCTAGCCGCATACTCCCCAGACTTAATGAGTAGTTCATTCATGTCTACGAAGGATTCGGCCACCTCCCTCATAGCCTCTATCACCGATGGATTAACCCTATTCCCACCAAGCACGGTTAACGTTCCACAGGCATTAACAATCCTACGCACCCCCAACCTCTCCAAGATACCCATGCGTCACGTTTAACGTAGTCTTATTTAACTATTTAATTTAAAAAATTAATATCACACTCTAAGGCATTATTAGGATTTTACCTGCCTATAACGACACCTGGAACCTTAACAGCAACAGCAAGTCTCGCCCTTTAGGACGGGGTTGCCCCACTCCGTGGGATAGGTTTATTAACCCCTGCTTTACTGGAGTGTTTGGTGTTTGGGGTGGTGCCCCCGGAAGGGGGTTTCCCTCGCCTCAAATGAGCCGGTGGGGCGATACCCCACCCTTATCACCACCCCAAGAACGAAACCATTAACCCCGTAGAGGGAGTAACAATCGAGACCCCCACAATGAAACCCCACCCCTCAAAAGGGGGCGGGAAGGGGGTCATACCTCCTACCACTCCTCATCTCATTCTTACCTTTACTGCTTAAGTACTCCCTCACAATTTGGTGTGCTTGTTCGGGTTTAGTTACGTTGGTTGGTCTCTCGTCTAATTCATCCTCCCCAATGTACCTTAACCACTGGACTATGTACCCCTCCCTTAAATAGTATTTCATGGCCTTTTCATGGTCTCCTTATCAACGTTAATTAACCTTGCTAACTCTGTCTCAAGTTCGGTGACGTTGTGCGCAATGCCGATTACATTATTGAATGATTTGAAGTAGAATGGCTCCTTCTCGCCTATTGGTTGATTCGGAGGCATATTAGGCTAATGTCTAATGTATAGGTATTTAAACGTTGTGTTAATAATCATTAGGTGCCATATAGCCTGCTCGGTGTTGTGTGCAGCCGCAATTAACGTGCTTTTAAGTATACGGAAAAGTATAAAACTCCAAGGCCAGCACGCCTAATATGCCCAGGTTCGCCATACATAATAGGGAGGATAACGTGGGCGTGGCCATTGAGGATATAAAGGCTGGGGATGAAGCGCAGGGGGTTTATATCGAGGATAGGTCAATGGGCCCGGTCATTAAGGCGCTTGAGGATATACCGCTGGGTCATAAGATAGCGCTAAGGGACATTAAGGCGGGGGAGAGGGTTATTAAGTACGGTAGGCCCATTGGCGTTGCGACTAGGGATATTAGGGTTGGGGAGCATGTGCATGTTCATAACGTTAAATCCATAAGGTGGGGTAACTTAGCAAGGAGGTGATTGACATGACCAGCAAGTACCCAACCATTAAGGCTTACATTAGGCCAGATGGAAGTATTGGCGTTAGGAACCACGTAGCGATTATCCCAGTGGATGACCTTTCCAACACAGCAGTATTGGGCGTTGCGAAGTTGATAAGAGGTACCATAGCCATACCACACCCCTACGGTAGGCTTCAGTTTGGCAGGGACCTTGACCTGCTCTTCCATATACTATCCGGCACTGGCGCTAATCCAAATGTTTACGGTGTAATAGTGATTGGTATTGAGGATAACTGGGCCAATAAGGTGGCTGATGGCATAGCTAAAACTGGTAAGCCTGTTTACGTATTCGGTATTGAGGGTAACGGCGACCTGAGGACCATTGAAATGGCGTCCAGGAAGGCTAAGGAGCTGGTTCAGGAGGCTAGTGAGGTCCAGAGAACTGAGGTTGATTTAACCGGCATTCAGTTTAGCATTAAGTGCGGTGAATCGGATACAACATCCGGCCTAGCCTCAAACCCAGCGTTAGGTTACGTTGTGGATAAGTTGGTTGACCTAGGCAACACGGTCATGTTCGGTGAAACCTCAGAGCTAACCGGTGGTGAGGATATTGTGGCGAACCGCATAAGCGACCCAACGTTAAGGAGTAAATTCATGAAGATATACAACGAGTACGTTAGCGTAATTGAGAGGGAGGGGGTTGACTTACTTGGTTCACAACCCACGGAGGGTAACATCAAGGGTGGGTTGTCGACAATTGAGGAGAAGGCCCTCGGCAACATCCAGAAGCTGGGGACCAGGCCGATAACCTGCGTTGCAGATTACCTAGACCCAGTGCCGAGGAATGCTGGGTTATGCTTCGTTAACACGTCGTCAGCGGCGGCTGAGGCTATTACGCTGTTCGCCGCTAAGGGGTCTGTGCTGCACTTCTTCACAACAGGCCAGGGTAACCTAGTCGGCCACCCAGTAATACCGGTCATTAAGATATCCGCCAACCCCAAGACCATTAAGGCAATGAGTGAGCACATTGATGTAGACGTCTCAGACCTACTGGAGCTTAAGGTTAGCTTAACCGAGGCCAGTGAGAGGATCTTCAACTACGCCCTGAGGGTTATGAATGGGAGGTTAACGGCAGCCGAGGTTCTTCAGCATGATGAATTCTCACCAATAAAGCTTTACATAAGTGCGTGATTAAAAATGCCCGTTATCAGGGATGTAAAACCCATACCCATTTCCATACCTTACATTGATAATCCACCTACGGTGTTCAGGGATTCCTGGGGTGTGCAACTCTATGTGAAGGTTTCCCTTGGTGATGTTGCTGGTTGGGGTGAGGTGCTGGTTTACGGTAGCGGCATAGTCGATGCCTATACAGGAGTGATTAATGATGTAATAGCGCCGGCAGTGATTAATGAGGAGGTCAACGGCATTAATGACATTGAAAGGCTTGTTAATGGACTTGAGAAGTTGCTGTTCACAGGCGGCCTTTGCGGCGTCATTACTGGAGCAATTAGTGGCTTTGAGATGGCGCTATGGGATGCTTTAGGTAAGTACTTGGGCAAATCAATTGGTGAATTGCTCGGCGCCAGGGTTAGGGATAAAGTTCCCGTCTACGCGAGTTTCCCAAGGTACTCAGGCATGGATTATGTTATCAGGGCTGTGGGTAAGGCGTTGGATAGCGGCTTCACAATGGTTAAGTTGCACCAGCACCCAGACGACGCAATCGATGCAATTAGGGCTATTAGAGAGGGATTTGGTTACGACTTAAGGGTTGCCTTAGACATAAATGCGGCATTCAATGATCCCCAAAGGGCGCTTGATTTCTTAAGTAAGGTGCATAGGTATGAACCATACTGGGTTGAGGAACCAACATGGCCCCCAAATGACTATGAATTACTTGGTATAGTCGCTGATAAATCACCAGTACCCATAGCTGCTGGGGAGAATGAGTACTACATGAGTGGGTTTAAGGAATTAGCTAAGTTAGGCCTTGCCTATATCCAACCTGACATATCGAAGGTTGGCGGGTTAACTAGGTTTATTAAGATCGTTAGGGCAATCAATGAATTGGGGAAACCCGTGGCGCCACACCATAGACCCCATAAATCAATACTAACCCACACGTACACACTACACGTTGCCTCCGTGATCGATGGCATAGCCCTTGTGGAGTGGCCATTAGTATGGATTAGTGAAATCTATGATGGGGAAATTACCGTGAAAAATGGGGAAATAGACGTAACAAACCTTGTAAAGAGGGAAGGCGTGGGCCTCGGCATAAGGGAGGAAATGCTGAGCAAGTACCCGTATGAGAGGAAATACACGCCACTAATCTTCCACTAATCTTACCGGCGTCAAAATCTTGATATAAGGTGATTGCCCAGCTTCCTCGTCTTCTCATCCCTCATCGTCTCTTCACCTTGATGCCCTGCCCTCTAGCCATGCCTTGAATACCTCAACATCACTATTAAACACCTCCCCAGTCAAAGTAACCCCCTCAATGATTCCATCGAGCCCTCATAGGCATTCAGTATGTTTACCACCAGTTGATAGGATACTGAGGTTTAGCGACCTTAACGCTAATGCTTAAATTCCACCACCCACCCCTAACGTTGATGATTGATGCGATGTACGACTACGCCCTTGGCCTAGTCCTTGGCCTATCATTGGCTGTACCACCAGGCCCAATGAACGCCCTAATAGCCTCAGAGGCATTGAAGTCGCCGATGCATGGTACAGCCGTTGGGGCTGGGGCGATGTCGGCGGATGCAACATTAATGGTAGTCACCTACTTCCTATATCAGTTAACTAAACCCTACTCAAGGTACGTCTACTTCATAGGCGGTGGGGTTATGGTTTACCTAGCCTTATTGATGCTTAAGCCGAGGGCTAACCCACGTACTGGAGCTAGGGTCAGTGGCCTGGGTGGCATGCTTAGGAATTATGCTAAGGGTTATGCCCTTGGTTTAACTAACCCCTACCAGGTTGGCTGGTGGCTGTCAGCCGGCTTAACGTTAATGTCCATAATGGGGTTCATGAGCATTGCAGGTTTATTCACGGGGATATTGGCTTGGATATTAACATACCCATTGGCTATACATGCAGGTAAGAGGTACCTTGGGGGTAAGTATGAGTACGCCGTTAACTTGGCATCAGCCATTGCAATAATAGGTTTTGCGGCCTATTTCATTTATATAGGTTTAAATCTACTTACCAACACTGTATTGCCTTAGCACCCTCTCAGCCTCATCTCTATATTGAATCATCCAATCCAGCCCCATGTTCCTTAGGTATTCGTGACTGGGTAATCCTGTTTCGGGGTCCCAGCCCCTTAACCTATAGAACTCCCTAACAGCCTCCTCAATTTCCTCCCTCCTGAACCTCGGGCCCTGTTCATCAACGATCATCTTCCTTGGGACTTGGCTCCAAACGTCAATGTAACCTAGGAGTATGTGCCATATCCTAGCTATTGTATCTATCCTCGTGCTGACCCTTAGGAGGTAGTTGTTATCAATGTTCTTACCCGTGGCTAGGTTATACAGCTTAACCATGTCATCAACAGAGTACGGGTTGAATATGCATAGTCCCATCAAATCCATGACCACCTTCCTATCCCTATCATTAATCATGGATTCAACCGTGTTTTTAAGCGGGGTGTCTGGGTCATGCATCTGGGGCCAGCCCCTCAGGTG
>Ga0080005_129632_pt1 | contig 15062 bp, 17 predicted proteins | sample JossMetagenome_2_FD_69208 | JGI IMG/M metagenome (GOLD analysis project Ga0080005, IMG submission 69208) | Hot spring sediment microbial communities from Joseph's Coat, Yellowstone National Park, USA - JC3_ASED (SPADES assembly) (version 2) | ecosystem: Environmental > Aquatic > Thermal springs >... | reverse complement strand
ATCACCATGATGTCTTTAGCACATGTTCTTTCAATTCCCAACTTTCAATTTCTAGAAATTGAAAGTGGCTGAACACTAGGCATTCAATCCTATTAATGAACCTTAAGAATACGTTGAGCTTAAGTAACTGTTTTGAGCTTTTCCTCAAGTAGCCTCTCCATATTGCTGATATTGGCGTCCGTGTAGTATGCCTTAAACATAATGTGAGGGTACTTCCTTAGGGAGAGCGTGACCACCGGCTTCCGTGGGCATGGCTCTACTTCTGGGTGCTCCTTAAGCCAATTGTAATCCACCCACTCAATCCTCATATCATAATCGCCTTTACTCAGCCAGAGGAAATAAGTGTTTGTATAAGTGTCAAGCGTCCAGTCTATTGGAACATACCCACTGCTAATGACGCTGGACAGGAATTTTGCGAAGTCATCCGGCAGGCCACTTAGCAGGCTGGAAGGGAGTTTGCTAGGTATCATACTATCCCACGCATTCCGACTTTCCAAGCTGAATACCTGCTTTTAAGCCTTTCTGAACTAGCCGTCGGCCAAGCCTAGTATAGCATGTAAATTGACAGATAATTATTTATGTCAGCTAGAAGCTTTGTTGAGCAGGTTAAGAACTTCATGAAGCTATTCTTCTCCTCTTCCAGTAATCTCCTAACTATATTAGTCATTGTTTCTGAAACACCAAGCATTGGCGACTGCCTATATACTAGCTTGCCATCAATGAAGCTGAAACTTGAAGAATAATTTAGACCATCCAGCATCAGTGTTATCCGCACTTCATCTGGACTGTCGATAGTAAGGTTACGGAGTGAAAGTGTAGAATCTCCAAAATTCATCTTCCACCGCTCAGTTAAATAAAAGTCTAGTAAATAGTATATGTCCACCCATACGAAGGGAAGCTCACTAACTGTTTTAACGACGGTTAAAGGCATATTTAGTCTCCTCATCAACTTCTCAACCTTATCCCTACTATTATAGGGAAATGATGGAAGAGACAAAATCACCCTACAGTCATCACACCGAAATTCTAACCTATAACTACCCGGTGAAGGAGCCATCACTATCTCGTACACTAAGGTAGGCTTACAACCGGGGATAGAAATAAGCCCTCTTGTAGCAAGCTCTGTATTCCATGCCTTAGAAAGTGCAGTAAAGATTTTAAATGTATTGAAAAATCTCTTGAATGCTTCCGCTAAATCCGATGGCAACGAAATCTCATCAGACACGTGAAAAACTCAACCTTGAATTTATAAGCTTAGCTTTAATCATAAAATGGCGAGTTAAGTTTAAATATCTCACTGAGTAGGGAAGAGTATGCCTGGCGAAAACAACTCCGAGAAGTTCATTGATGTGAAGCTACCTGAAGGGGAAAGCAGGGGAGGATACTTTGCACCATATATCTATGACGTAATGTCTGGCTTCGTAGTAATCCCAAATAAGATTGAGGTTGCTTCTAGTAATTCTCTCTACCATAGTTTCCGTTTACCTGAGCCAGGCTACTATGCTTTTGTAGGGATGACTTATAAATCGAATGGTATCATAGAATTCAAAATACTTCCAGTAATAGCGAAGCACGGCACACTCTTCAGTATAGACGAACTAGAAGTAGCTGGAACAACAAACGATGAAAGCGAAATATTCACCAGAGTTAAGAACCTCATTAAAGAGTGGAGCACCACACTACCTCAATACGCACAAAGGCTGGAGAAAGAAAACACCTCAGTGCTACATTAACACACCATAACTTAATTCAAACTTAACGCGCTCAAAACCACCAAATTTATACCGCCTATTAATATAGGAATACCGTAGTTAATGCCCTAATTCCGTTTAGAAGTACCTCTTCGATGTTCCTTAATAAGCCATCTATAGTAAGATGTTTCTCGTTTAATACCATCAACAGCTCCTCTTCTCTTATTCCTCTTGCTTTCATTGTCTCATCCGCATAAGGTGTGATGCTTACTCTTTCACGGCCTACTGTTCCGTCCTCTTTTACAATATACCACACCTTCATGAAATACCAAATTGTGTTTGCTCTTGCCGCATTAATTCCTATTCCGAAGTGTGGAATATTAGGATTAACACCATAACTGAAATTTACCTCCACGTTTGCTAAGTATAAATTAATATCCCCTAGATTTAGTAATTCTACTGGCTCGCTTCCATATATACCAAATTTTATAAAATCCCTAAAATCTACCCGCACATCTGTTAACTTGTCATATAATTCTAGCTCTTTCGTAAGAAGCTTCAGCTTGTCTATTTTCTTAATCTCACCTTCAAGAAGCTTAACATCTCTGGCGCGATAGTAGTAATCTATGATACCTATATTAAAGTAGGCTACTCTGCTACCACACTTCATATATACCGCACCAGAAGTTCTCCCAATAGGCTCGCACCCAGAAGCTAGCAGATAGCGGTAAAACACTAAATCAGTCCACCAAGGCTCCCTGCCCGAACTAAGCTCGGACAACACCTTCTTGTAGCCTATAAACCTAAGCCCCCACTTCCTAGCTAACTCAACTAAGTTCGAATCAACCTGCCAACTCATTACTAACTAACAGTCTCAAGGTTCATTTAAACCTTTAAACCGTTAGTACAGTAAATATGCTGTTGCTATGAGACTGAGTGCGTTCACAGCATTGCTTACCTTGCTCCAGGCATACTCAATATTACTCCTTGTGTCGTATAATTTCATGAGTATATCTGACGCTATTTTTAACTCCCGAGCGTACATTGCTTGGGTAAGCGGAACTAAAGCAACTACTTTGACCGCAGTTGACGATTGAGGAATTATTGCAAGTTGTGCATAAATTGTTACCTCTTCAACCGTTTTTTCTGTAGCGAAGTAGAAATTAAGCTCTGGTGGCCCTCCAGCCAGCTCTCTAGATATTGCTAAATGAATCTCACTTAGCTTAAGTTTGCCGTACTCTTCGACAACTATCTCTGGCATATCTACCTTTGAGTACATTATAATTGTTAGGCTTTCCTCGGTATCGACCTTTATTTCAAATAACCTACTTGGTATTGATTCACAAGGCTTCTCCTCAGCAGTGTAAGTACGAAGAACTAGGTATGCATCCCCACAGCTAAGATACACTTGCCCCTCAAACTTACACTCGACCCTACACTTGCCTTCAGTTGTTAAAATCTCAGTTACTTTGTTCACTATCTCCGATTGTACATTCTCTGGCTTATAAGATAATACGTCAAAGTAGAACTTGAGCCTAGAGTAGAGCGAAAGAAGCCACTCCCCCACATCCCCTCTCACATTTAAAGTTAAATTAACAGACACGGCGACGCCTTATGCCTAAGAATTTAAAATTTACAAATGTGTTGTACTTAATACAGCAAGTATGTTGTTGCGAATCTCATTCCACTGAGGGTTACCTTTTCGTAGAGGTTTGCTGCCTCTTCTAATAGCTCAACAAGCATATCTAATATGACGCAGAGACCTCTTGATGTTTTGAAGTTCTGTGGGCAATCCCCCTCGGCAAACACTTCGTGTATTGGGCCCGTATCGGAGTAGCGTTGTGTAATGTACTTGACGGCGCAGTCTAAGCCCCTTTTCTGCGACTTGAACATTACTGCAACTGAGCCGTGCAGTAAGTCTGCGAACACCTCTGGTTTCGGTAGTTTAAACCTCCTAGCTGTCTCAAATAGCTTCTCTGCTGAGACATAGATATTGATGCTCTCCGTTGAGGTGGTTCCAACTGAATCGACGGTAACTGGAATCCTACGCTTCTTCAACTCGTGTAATAGCCAGATTGAGGCTTCAGGGAGTTTGCTGTATACCTTCTCATGCAACACCTGCCCCGTTCCCCTCATCCCACCGACCCTAATCACTGCTCATCCCTTGTCGGACTACGCCCCCATTCTCGGGGCATCACCGGTCAGCGCCCACGGGGCTGGGTCTTAGACCGCCGCCTTCCTCGGATTCCCCTCTGGCAAGCGGTCAAAAACACCAACTAAGCTAGAATTTATAAAGCTATTGTTGAATTCTCGCATAGTGGAACAACTTTGCTCTAAAGAACGAGATTTGTCAATATTAACGCCCCAGTAAATAACATTAATAACCTGAGGACACTCTCATGCCTCCCCAACACCTTATCCACATCATCCTTAAACTTGCCTAAGCAATCAGGCATATTGCTTACACTAATTCAAGTTAAAAACCGTAGGTTGAGTTTTAATTCTTCCGTCTAATAATAGTAGATAGAAATTGAATGGACGGCGCCGTCCATTCAATTCCTCTACGCATGGCAAAGGTTTTAAACCTGTAGCTAACAAGTTGGCCAATTACTATATATTCCAGTATATCCAATAGGCCATAGCAAGCATCCCCTGTTTGGATATGGTGAAGTACCTGGGCTTAAATTTACATTGTTTCCGCTTGAGTCAATCCAGACGCCTGTACCAGAGGTGTAGTTGTCGCCTCTGTACTCCATTACTAAACCGCTTGTTATCCTCTGCCCTTGGTAAATCGAGTATATTTCTGAACCTGATAAAGCCCTATTATAGAAGGCTAGGTATGCAATCCAACCGTTTGATTCACAGCCACCACTACAGATCTGGTTTATCCAGAAGTAAGTGCCTGTTGTTGGAATATCTTCAGCGGCACTTAAGGTTACTGTGCCTGTATAACTTATATTATTTCCGTATATTGCTCCTAAATAGAAGGTGGAGCCACTGCCTGGGTATTGCTACCAGAGGAATACCCACTGATTAGCATAGACAGGGACAGATGATGAGAAGGTTGCGGTACACGACTGGTCTACTCCAAGGTATCCAAATGAAGGCGAAAACGGAAACACAACACCCCTGAATGTCCCACCTGGGCATGGGCCAGCGCATCCTGATTGCCCTAAGGCGAACACGTAGTTCTCTCCCCATGAACCGCCTGTTGAGAAGCAACTTGAATTGTAGAAGTTGTTGAAGTACACCCAGGCTACCACCGTGTAGGGTATGCCAGTGCCAAGTATTACACTTGGTACTCCTGTCGTGTACCAGTAATTGGACGGGCTAAGCTGAGCTACCTTGGATATTCCTAATGCGCTCGGTAGGTATGAAATGTTCGTTGGCGCAGACATACTTGCTGACTGCACTATCTAACTTTTAAAAGACTCATGACTTCGCCACCAATTCCGCTGATAACACAACTGTTGAGCCGTATATTGTTACTCCCAACCTAATGTAGTTGAATGGTAGCACGGATGCTGTTAGTAGGGCTTTCCCTGGGCTTGTGAGTGTTTGTGATGCTAACGTGTAGTTTATGCCTAGTCCTTGGAAGTATGCGTTTAGGCTTACTGTTACGCCTGTTCCTTGTAGGCTTGTTACGTTGAAGAGGACTGATGCTGACTCGTAGGGTACTACGTTTATCGCTGAGGAGTAGGTTGTGCTTGGTGGTGCTGTGGTTGAGAAAGTAGCATTAGACCAAACCACAAGATCTAGAACTGTGCTAGCACCAGCTATCCGAGCAGTTAGTGTATTAACAACATTAACATTCGGAGTGTTTGCTACATTTACATTTGGAGTATTAGCAACATTAACGCTCAGAGTGTTGACGACAGAAACATTTACTGTGTTCCCAACTACCACTGTTGGCGTATTAGCGACATTAACATTAGGAGTATTCGCAACGTTAACACTTGGAGTATTAACAACTGTCACGTTAACGGTGTTGCCAACAGTAACAGTGGGTTGATTACCTACGTTAACAGTTGGTGTGTTAGCGACGTTAACATTAGGCGTATTGACAACTGAGACATTGACTGTACTTCCAACCAGAACTGTGGGGGTATTACCAATACTAACTGTGCCACCAACTACACCAGTAATAGGCATCGTAACCAATGTTGACTGTAACCGTACAGGTACCTGAATTGCTGAACCAACAATATTAACATTAACGGTGGTACCAACATTTACCGTGGGAGTATTAGCGACATTCACATTTGGTGCGTTCAAAACGCTAACACCAACATAGCCTGTGTTCACAATGATGCTGGGTGTATTAACTACTTTAACATTAGGAGTATTGCCTATGTTGACGGTTGGCGTATTAACAACCGAGACATTGACAGTGCTCCCAACTAAGACCGTTGGAGTGTTAGCTACATTAACGTTAGGAGTATTAACAACGGCAACATTAACTGTACTTCCAACGGTAACCGTGGGAGTGTTAGCAACGTTCACATTGGGGGTGTTTACCACAGCCACATTGACTGTACTACCTACTAGAACTGTGGGAGTGTTAGCCACATTGACGCTTGGGGTATTAACAATACTTGCCCCAATGTACCCAGTATTCACAATAACGCTGGGAGTATTAGCAATATTCACGCTCGGCGTGTTCACAACAGCTACGCTAACAGTATTGCCAACAGTAACAGTAGGTTGGTTGAGGACATCTACTCCTACAAAACCTGTCTGGACAATAACATTAGGCACATTCTCGATGCTAATGAAGCCAGTAACTGGAAGTGGAGTGTTACCTACATTAACAGTCGGCGTATTTACAACATTAACATTAGGTGTATTGACTACCGCTACATTGGCTGTATTGCCTAGCAACACCGTTGGCGTGTTGAGAACCCCAACCCCCACGTAACCAGTGTTCACTATCACTGACGGTACATTCTCTATGCTTACGTAGCCAGTGATAGGGAGCAATGAGTTAGCAATATTAACACTTGGAGTGTTAACTACAGTAACGTTAACTGTGTTTGCGATAACTGCGCTTGGAGTATTTAAAACGCTAACACCAATATAGCCTGTATTGACTAGTACACTTGGTGTATTTGCAATATTCACGTTTGGTGTATTCAATATAGATGCGCCAATGTACCCAGTATTAACCAGAACAGTCGGCGTGTTAGCAACATTCACACTTGGTGTATTTAACACTGAAACACCGACATAACCAGTGTTAACCACTACGGCTGGCATACTGACGACGCTTACATTCGGCGTGTTCAACACGTTGACGCCGACGTACCCTGTGTTAACCAGCACCGTCGGCACATTACCTATGCTCACCACGCCACCAACAACGCCGGTGATTGGTAGGGTAACCTGCGAGTTAAGTATGCCGACGCCAACGTAGCCAGTGTCAATGATTGTTAAGGTAATGCCAGTTACGTAAACCTGCAGATTCTGAAGAGCACTCAAAATACCCTGCTGATACTGCAAAATAGCGTTAAGAGCAGGCACCGTACTCAAGTAACCAGGCCCCACAGCCGACATAGAGACTCAAAGAAAAGAAGGCTCCAAGTTTTAAAAGCTAAAGAAAGCTTGAACTTATAGGTTACCACTAATAAGTAATTAACTCGGTTCCTAAACTAGGGAAAGTTGGTAATTCTTTAACCATACTCTTGCAGGATGCCTACAAACACAGCACCTGGAGCACCTGCGCCGCCACCACTTGTAGGACTAGTAATAGAATTATTATTCCCACCGCCGCCGCTACCAGCCTGCCCATAATACGCACCGTTAGAACCGCTAGAGCCTGTTCCTGAACTACTGCCAGCACCACCACTTAGACTAGATAGCGATGAAGTAAACGAATTAGTCGATATTGAAAAAGTAAAATAAGGCGACTGCGCGGCTGTACTGCCTCCGACACCACCAGTAGTGCTACTCCCACCAGCGCCAGCGCTACCGGTACCACCATTTATAAACATATTAGATACTATATTTATTAATGGTGAAGTTGCACTCAGCGAAACACTACCTCCGACACCACCAGCACCACCATTAGGACTCGTGTCAGCTCCCTTACCTCCGCTACCGCCACCACTTGTTATTGTCAATTTAGCACCAAGTATATTGTCTGTTAAAGTACATGAACTACTTGTACCAGCACCTCCGTTACCTCCGCTACCGCCACCACTACCACCAGTACCTGCACTACATGATAACGAATAATTGGTCTGAGCATAGATAATAAACGCCACAGCACCGTTTCCACCTGCTCCACCTCCTCCACCGCCACTAGAACCGTTTCCGCCTCCTCCCGCTCCTCCTCCACCACCGCCACCAATTATATCCAAAATTAGCTTACCTGTCCCAGATGCACTGTAAGACGCTCCATTAGTTATAAGTTGCTGTCTAACAAGAGAATTGGTTACCAATCTTTGAGGAAACACAGTTGGGTCAGATGGCGGAAACGTTATAGGCGGATCATCATCAGGTATGCTAGATACATTATCATAAATGTCTATTTTAAAAGTCTTTGAGCGAACATCAGGCGGTAAGATAATTCTTTTAATAACTTTTCTCGATATAAAATCGCTATCTACAGTTATTGTTTCCGCTGAATCATCTGAGTAAATAACTTTCACGCGCACCGAGTCATCAGTCCTAATAAATCTAGCACCAGATACTACTATCCTATCAACTACATGAACTTTAGGTATATTTGTTAAACTAGCTAGCAACATCAGTCTAGATCTAGCGGTTAAGGTTTTAAAATTTTAAAATTCATAATACTACATGTGGGATTACTTGTCCGTCCCAGTTGAGTACGTATGTTGAGCCTAGTATGTGTAGCCCCTTCACCAGTAGGTGCGCTATTGGGTTTATCCTTAGGTAAGTCCTCGCCTTGGTGAGGAAGTACAGGTCTTCGCCGAAGACTGGGTTCATGTGGAACCATGGCTTTGACAGTGCTTTGAATACCCTTGCGTCTATCAGTGCCATGCCTAGCCCGCACCCGCCGACTGGCATATATACGCCGTACCTGCTTGCCCAGTCCATTACTTCCTTTGGCTGGTAGTTTGGGTAGTACGTTACTGCCGCTCTTTCTTTTCCGTCAATGTACTTCACCTTTTGGATTTTGCCTTCCTTGTCTAGGAGTGGTTGCGGTGTTTCAAGGAACTTGTGTATGTTTAAGCCCCTTAGGTTTTTCTCGTAGTATATTCCGCAGACTATTGGGGAGAAGACTGAGAGCATTGTTACAATTGGGTTAGGTGAGTCTTGTGTTGGTATCACGTCGTCGTCGAGGAAGAATATGTGGGTTGCCCCTGCATCCAGGGCGTTCTCCACGCCTAGCTCCCTAGCCATGCCTACGCTGTAGTGCTTTGAGTGGACGAACCAAATCCTTGGATTGTACATAGCCAGCATTGCCCTCGCCTCATCAACTATGCCGTGCCACCTCTCGAAGAAAACGTAACTCATCGGGTTCCTGCTGACTGGGATTACAATGGCTATTTTAAGCTCCATAGCTATGCTTGAATAGAAATCTATTTAAGGCTTTTCCCCGCTAAACATGTAGTGAGCTTTAAGCCGATAGTCTTCGCCTTTACGTTAAATGACTGGAAGGCTAAGAATTACCCCATTATTGAGTGGCTTCGGTGGCATGCTGGAGTGCTTGGCTTAAGGGTTTTCCTCCTCTACGTTGGCTCCAGGGATGAGGAGCTTGAGGATGTTGCATATAAGGCTGGGGCTGACATAATTTACACTGCCGAGAAGCCTCCTGAGGGTGTTGATTACCGTGCCTTCTATAAGCAACTTGCCTTGTCTAAGACCCCCAACGGCTTGAAGATTATGCTTGACATTGATGAGTTCTTGCTTACTGGTGAGCTTTCACCCAAGCAGGTGCCTTCCCCAGGTAAGGCTAACTACCTCATGCTCCACACTCCGACCACTGACTTGGAGCACGTGTGGGTTCTTTCGGACAGGCTTGAAGCTTGGAGGAGGTTCATGAATAGAAAGGCTACTGAGCGTGGATTAAGCATTGACTTCACTAATGTTACACCGTACCCTGCGCCCATCAAGATGCCTAGGGTGTTTTGGAACCAAGCCAAGGTGATTGGGGATGGTGGACAGGTTGATTTACCCATTGATGCGGATAAGTCTCCTGTGGAAGCCCTCCACATAACGTGGAGGTGCAACTGGGAGGAATTCACTAGGAAATCGTGGCTCTGGGTTCTTGAGTTAAGTAAAATTAGGGAGAAGGATATCCCGAAGTTCCTGCCCGTCAGGAAGACTAGGTTCGCTATTCCAAGTGAACTGAAAGAAATCCTTGAGAAATATATGAAGAGTTGTTAAGAGTGTTTAGTAAAGAATCAGCAATGAAAGAGACCTCTCAAGCTCGTTGAGATAAGGCTTCGCCTTAATTACGGCTTCAACAATATCATTTCCGTACAGTTGCCAGAACTTGTTGAAAATCCTAATTGGTCTGTCACCTGGTTTTGGAAGATTAGTGTAGGGAATTGGTGGATTTTCGTAAAACGACCATGAGTAGTTGAAGCCCGCAACCTCATTGCCCTCTACCTTAACGTAGGCTTCAAAAAATGGTTTATACTCTTCGGGTGTACCCCTTATGGTTGCAAGCCCAATAAATTTGACTTTTCCATCCTCTACATCTACGGAGCCTATTTCAACATGCGTATCATCAATACTAAAAGAGAAAAGTTTCGTTCCCGGGAAAACTTGTATTCCAATACGCTCCTTTACCCCATCCTTCTCTTCTCTCACAATATCTACAGTGAAAGGTATTTCAAGAAATGGGGCAAGATTTGCTCCTTGTTGCACCTTTTCAATCCACTTACGGGCAAAAGGATATAGTTTGAGTTTTATATACCTACACCTCAAGTAAGCCGCACCAAGTTCATAATTACTAAAACTGCAACCAAGCTTTACTAATGTCTCTGCATACATCAATTGTTTTACTGAGGGAAATAAAGGTTCCACTAAAATGAAGTACGGCTCCAACAGTTTGTAGACCTTAAGAATCTTCGAAGCAACATCACTTGATATTTCCGTAGCCATGCAGGACAAGTATAAGGTTAGGTTTAAAAAGGATTCGTACCGCATCTTATTTATGAAGTTCCTTATAATTTCAACGCAGGCTTTGCCGACGCCGCCGCCTTACTACGGTGGGTTGGAGCTTGTTGCTTTTACTGATGCTGTTAGGCTGGCTGAAATGGGGCATGAGGTTACTGTGGTTACGAGCAAGCATTCTCAAGCTTCCGCCTACCTGCTTTTTCCAATGCTTCAGAGGCAGATTGATAAGGTTGACTGGTATGAGGGTGTTGAGCCTAATCCAGCTAACCTTGAGCCTCAGGCCTTTCAGCAGTTCCTGAAGGATAGACAGTCCAGCTTACCGAGTTACGATGTTGTTGTTGACCACAGTTGGAGTAAGCAGGGCTACACGTTACCCAACCCAGTGGTTGGGATTGTCCACGGGCTTAGCCCTTACCCAATTGGTTGGAAGCCGAGGGATAAGCCTTGCCTGCTCGGCGTGAGCAAGTTCCATGCCGAGTACTTGTCAAGCCACCTGATGCTCACTGTGGGTGTCCTCTACGACCACCTTCCCGAGGAGCCTTACCTAGCCTACTCAACCACCAAAGACAAGGAGAATATGCTACTCTTCCTCGCTAGGCTTGATGAGGGGAAGGGGTTGAACTACTTCCTTAGGCTCTGCGGTGAATTGCCTGACTACAAGTGCGTAGTCATGGGTGACGACTGGGTTATGGTTAATAGGAACTACGTTAGGCAGGTTTACCAATTCGCCAGGAATATCCCAAACGTTGAGTGGGCTGGGATGGTTCCGTTCGACCTCAAGCTTGAGTACATGAGGAGGGCTAAGGCGGTCTTCCTGTACCCAATCCCACCCTACTCAGAGGTCTTTGGACTGTGGGCGCTTGAAGCATTCCTAATGGGCACCCCCGTGATAACAAGCCCATTCGGGGCAATGCCAGAGTACGTCATTAACGGGTATAACGGGTACATAATTGAAGTCAAAGACTTCCTAACCCGAGCCAAGAAGATTATTGAAGACGGAGTGCCCGTAAAAGCCACCCCACAGGAACTCAGACAATTCGCACTCGAAAACTTCAACTCAAGGAACCTGGTGAAGACACTCATAGACTACGCTAAAAAGTGCATTAAGGAAGGATGGTGAATTAATAGAGCAAATATGTTACAGTCGGCAGGCGTAATTCATTAAAGAGCTTAACTGTCTCATCTATTGATTTCTCAACGTGCCTCCTTATATCTTCCCACTGTGTAATTCTCTTAATATACTCCATCGCCAATGCCTTGCTTATTCTAAGCGTAGGGCTAGAAGGCAACTCTATTTCCCTATACGGAGTTACATATAGGAATGCGGTGTTGTTCGCATCAATAATTATTCTAATAAGATAGGTACCGTATATCTCGTTAATGTCGTCAAACGAAATGTCGATAACTGGGATATAAATTTCTTGCTTGCGAATTAACCTCAATGCGCATTCTGCTCCATCACTAAGCTTACTAACTCCAACAGCAAGATAGCCGTGCCGACGGAGCATATCCGCATACTGTGGTCTATCTATTAATCTCATCTTGAAAGGTCCTTCGAGTCCATTATAAACCATGAAATATTCGTCGTTGTGCTCCCACATGTACCATTCGTTCGACTCCACTTGCTCATAATTCATCCTACTTAATGTTGTGTTCACAATCTTAACAATAATGTTGCAAGGCATATCCCTAAAGAGATACCAAAATGGTTTGAGCTTCTCTGCTTGTTCCGTCCACCACTCTACCTCATCCTCTGTAAAAGATAAAGACATATAGAAATCTAATTAAACATTCCTTTTAAGAATGTTTTCATCTCACCAAGTATTCAAGGATTAGCCCTGTTGCTTTTTCTGTGAAGTTTCCTACCCCTTTGTCCCAGAGTTTTTGCCTTAGCCTCTCGTTCATTCTTCTCCCGTACTCGTTTAGTTTATCTAGATCTATGTAGTCTTGCCTCAATTCCTCAGCTAGCTCCTCCTTGCTGTTCACCTTTATGTACGTATCTTCCCAGAGCTCATCTAGGACTGGGAGTTGCGTTGCTATTAATGGCCTGCCTAGGTAGGCTGTTTCAATACCAGGTATGTAGAATGACTCCCAGCTTGATGCTGAGATTAGTGCCAATGCACAAGACATGTTCATGTAAACCATTGACGGTGGGTAATCGTAAGACATCCCTATTAATCCCTGGTACTTGGTTGCAATATCAAATACCTTGGCGAATAAATCCGTCTCAATATCAGATGGATAGAAGAGCAGTATTGGCTTCTCGGCTTGCGCGGCCGCCTCAACAACCCAATGACCCCCTCCCTACCTCGGGGAGGTAGGGTTAATCTTGGGGGTCTCGATTGTTTCCCCCTCTTTGGGGGTTAATGGTTTTACACCGTTAGTGGTGACCATGTAGCTCAGTATCTTCTTTGGCGTCGGTGTCTCATAACCCACTCTCTTCGCTATGTTCCTTGCCGCGTTTAAGTCAGCGTTGATTCCTATGTCCATAACTGGGCATACGTATAACCCACGCTTAACCCTACCGTTTTCATGGTTTGTATTGCATATTGAGCATTGCCTACTAGTCCCATACTCATTAACAACACGCAGTTTAATCCCATACTCCTCAAGCACGTCACTGAGCCAGTTAATGACCTTACTGAACCACCAAACATTGGTGTTATACTCATTGCCATCATCTTGACTAACTAGATACGGGTATCCGATGAATACCTCATCAACACCCATTTCATGCATTGTCCTCGCCAGGAACCTAATGGCTGTACGATAGTAGTGCCTTAACCTCTCCTTCCTCTTAAAAACCGCATGAAGATAAAATGCATGGTACTTGCGCCATGCATTGAAGCCACGATTCCTCAACCAATCCCTAATCGATTGGTAAGTCTCAATCTCCCTCTTCCAGTAGTACTCAGCCTTAATTGTTGAGCCTTTTATGAGTATTGCAGTGTCGGTGTGGTTGAAGGCAACGGCAAACAGGTTATTCAAGCCGATGTCTATGAAAGCCTTATTACTGCCCTTAGGATTCTCTATCCGTATCCTCTCGTGGATTCCTTTAACGTAACCTTTTGGATTGCTCTTCGCAGGCTTCTCACCGATGCTTATTGGCACATAGGCGAACCACCTACCATCCTCGTACTTAATTACGAGTGTGCCTTGCTTACCACTCCACTTTATCCTCCCAGCATACTTGATCCTTAAATTCCAGTTCTTTAGGACTATGTAGCCTTCACCATTGTTGATTGGCTCCAAGTAATACCTATCGTTCCTCACCAGGATCCTTAACTCCCTCTTCCCTAGGAGTCTGTCCTTCCAAAAACCAGGTGGTGATGGTTTACCGTTAAACTTCGGTAGTTTGCCTTGCCTGTACAGCTTAAGCAATTTGAAGAAGGAATTCCACGCTTGGTTATTCAGTTGAATAACAACTCCAGCATTAACACCTAGCTTATCCTTGTACTTGTGGTAGAGTTCACGCCCAGTACCCTTGAAATCCACCTTGCCCGATGCCCTATACTGCATCAGCCTAGCGTAATTCAAATCATTCCAAAGCCTAGCAGTGACATCAGCAATCCTCCACAACTTCCTCTCTTGAGCGCCGTTCGGCAACAGTCTCAGCCTAACAGTCCTCTTGTTTCCATCCTCCTTTTTACGAGAAGAAGGAGTGCCTGGGTTGGTGAAAAGGGTGGGGTATCGCCCCACCGGCTCATCCGAAGAGATTGAACCCCCTTTCGGGGGCACCAACCCAGGCATTAGGACAGTAGGAGCCATGTGTTAATAAACCTATCTCCGTAAACACCACGTAGTGAAGCAACCCTGTCCTTTAGGACGGGGCTTGACTATGGCAATGTCACCTTTAGTGAACTCGGTGTTGTACAAGGCGACGAGTATGCGGTCTCTAGCGTCCTCAATTGGGCTCTTTGAGTATCCGGCGAAAACCCTCCAAACTATTGGTTTCCCAGAGTTCAAAACAGGAACAATGTCAGGCTGGACTGGGTCGAAGGCAACTATGAAGTCTGCGTCCTGAGGTCTCCCAACAATATTGAAGCTTCTGCTTAAATACCTGGCTTCATTAACCATCCACCACCTGTTCCAAGGCATCCAAAGCAGACCCTGAGGGTAAAAGCTTAGCTTGCCACCATCTGAAATTTTAGTTAAACTCATATATACCCCCACCATTTCCCTTCCATCACTTCCTTATAAAGGTTTAGATAGTTGTTTGCCATTACCGAGATGTTGAACTTCTCCTTTGCGTAGCCCCTAATGGCTTCGTGGTTCCAT
>Ga0080005_142870_pt1 | contig 15087 bp, 9 predicted proteins | sample JossMetagenome_2_FD_69208 | JGI IMG/M metagenome (GOLD analysis project Ga0080005, IMG submission 69208) | Hot spring sediment microbial communities from Joseph's Coat, Yellowstone National Park, USA - JC3_ASED (SPADES assembly) (version 2) | ecosystem: Environmental > Aquatic > Thermal springs >... | reverse complement strand
CTCAGAGCCCCAGCCGAGGAGGAGCTCGAAAGACTCCAAGACAAAGCCTACCGCAACGAGGCCATGTGGACGATACCCTACCGCCTGCTCCCCCTAGCTCTGACCCTGCCGGCGATAGGGTGCAGAATAGAGGGGCAGACGCGGAAAGACGGCAGAGCAATAAGACACATCCACTGCACCTGAAGGTGCTCCGTCGCCTCTACTTCGGGCTTAGATACGCGACTTCACAACCTCCAGGTACCTAGTCATATCTTCAAAACTAACAACCGGCTCGTCAACAAGACGATATTCCAAAGCCTTCCTAATCGTCACCTCCTCACATTGCTCATACCTAGCTCCATTGTCAAAATACGCCTCAGCCACACTCCGCGCCTCAGCATAGAGCGCCTCATTTTCCACCCGCTTGTAATAAAGTAGACATTCCCAATTGCCCCTATCGGCAATACCACTCCACGTGAAATTGGCCGAGCCAATAACCGCTGAGTTCTCATTGATGTATAACTTGGTGTGGAGCCTACCATATTGCCCCGCTCCTCTAAAGTCGAACCGCAGATTATCTTTCAAGATCTCCTTCAGCCTCAATATGGTGTTTATCTTACCCAGAATCTCGTCGATCCCTTCTCTCACATATACCCGCAGACCGTCAGGCACCTCACCCCCATCACTCACAGATCCTATAAGCCTCATAAAACCGGGCTCAAGAGCATCGTCAATACACCTAGTCAATACCCTCACCTCAACACCAGCCTTCATCAACGCCTCAATAATATCGACAACATCTCCAGATGATACGTAAGGATAATGAACAAGCCGCTTGCTCAGTTTAAAAAATGTAACCCACGGCGATATTATCCACAGAAACTTACCGTCAAAAGACTCATGCAGAAAGCACATCATCAACTCCTCGGGCGACTTGTCCACACGCAGGTCAGGTCCCTTACACGCCAGCAGCATCAAGGCGACTCTACATCACACGCAACGCCATATTTCCTGCCTCCAACCTCCACCACCACACCGTCTTTAACATCACAATAATCCTTTACTTCCGGGTACCTCTTTACAAACTCAGATGCAGTAATCTTCGCTACGCGCCTATCCAGCGTCCTGGCCTGTATAAACGGCGCAGAGTATCTACTACACGACTCATTATTCACATAACACATGCCGCAAGCAGAGTTACAGCTAAGCAGAGCAAGTCGCATGAGAAGACCCCGAAGAACTCTTCTCAGACGCTTTATGGAAGACACCACGGTCTCGCACTGTTCGTCGTCTTTCCTAAAAACGCACTTATCGACAACTCCAGAGTTGGACTTTCCTAAAGCTAATATAAACTGAATATCATTAAGGAATTCATCTATAAATTTAGTTTGTTTAGCATAAATTTCTCCGAGAATCCGCTTAGTATTACCATCCAATGAAATATCTAATAATTTTTTTACAACCTCACGAAGAAGTGTGCTACTATTTAGGTGCGCAACAACATAGACAAGTAGTTCGTCAAACTCAGGAAATCTCTTTATTTTATTCTCAAGTTCCCATCGAAGTCTGTGAATATCACGCAAGAGCAATAGGGCATCATCTTCACTACTTCGACCTACGAGCTTTACAATATTTTTTGCTTCGTCTAGAATAGAGTTCCAAAGTTTTTTTGTCTCCTCAAACTCATCTGGCGTTATGATTATATTCAATTTTTCTATAATATTTTGCAGTATTACTGATATATCTTTATTCTTCCATTCATCAATATTGGCCAGAGCAAAATGGAGCAAATCCTCAGGTGTGCCGACCAGGCATTTTCCAAAAGATAAAATAAGATCTTCTACCATTTCAGGTGTCTTTCCTCTATTAGCAAATTGCGGAAGTATACCGACGCCGCCAGATTCATTCTCAACTATGGCTACTTTCATTTCAGACTCCCATTCAGCATAACGCTCTAAGAATTTGTCAGGTGGCACACTATATCCTAGGCTTAGTACTTTTATAATATGATGAGAATATGTATGTCTAATAATATCAATTATGTAGTTCTTATACCATTTTTCAATTAAATTATTCAAACGATTAAATATCTTGCCCCATACTTCATCGGTTTCGCCCTTGCACCACCATCGATATACTTCTAACTTTGCGCCCTTGCTCTCAGAGAGAAAGTAATATACCAAGCGGCCTCTAGGATCTTTTTGTACATCTGAATTGCAATGCGGAGTCAAAGATCTTATTCGACTCCTAAGTAGCTCAGCAAATCTTTTATTTTTATCGCCGCCATTACTATTTTGTAGTTGTTGTATAATATTAGATAATATTTCATTTTCTTGATAATAAAAATCATTAAGTAAAATAATTAAATTGATTAATTTCTCTATTTTTGCATATCCTAGTTGCGAAAAATAGTAATTCAATACTAAGTCATGAGAAAGGAGATGACGTAGTCCATTAACATAAGAAGTGTTAAGAGACCAGCATCTATACTTCGAGGCCAGATCCTCGGCAAAACATCCTGATTCAAAATTAACAAGAGACGACAGTTCTGGCACATCGATTTCTAGCATTTTTGTTGATATTATTTCATATCCCATTGTAATCGGTTTATTTTCATCTACAAATATTTTTACAAAATACTGGTAATAACTCCTGGCTTTTTTAAGGTCCTCATCTTTCAAACATTTTGACTTTTTTATAAAAATCAAAGAATCATTTTTATATTGATCTGCAACATCATCTTTAAATTTGAATTTTCCTTTTAATAAGGCATTAACGTCTACTGCATATATTCCCTTATATATCTTAAATATATTGTATTGTTTTGACTTAATATTGTTAAAACATAGTTGTTTTTGGTTAGTTAATCGTTCAACCGGCCTATCTACAAAATGCCGCGGGAAAGAAATGCTTTTGTCTCTATATAAATAAAATATATGATTCTTTATTTTTTCAAACGGAATATTGTGCCTTTTCTTTCCGAAAAATCCCCATCTTATTCCTTCACCGTTTTTGCATTCATATTCATCTAGGATAATACCAGTAAGGATCTTTGGGCTTACTCTTTCTCGCTCCAGGCCGAGGCTCGATAACAACGCGGAATACTCTTCGGGAAGGATGTCCCGTATGTCCTGTGCAAATGGGTACCCCTCTAAAATATAATTTTGCGATACATCAGTCACTACCGGGTCCATATTCCAGGGCACTTGGAGCGGCACTATTACCTCTTTGCCAGGTCTATATGTCGGCTTTCCAGGTAGATAGCCAGCGGACGATATTGACAAAGAGACGTTTTCTACATCTATAATTTGATTCCCATCCAGCTTCTTGAGCCAAATCGTCACCTCAGGTAGATTTGACTCGGCAAACAATTTTTCTGGGATAAACTTCTTAAGTCTATCGATTCCCATACTATTTACATATATCATTCTTTATATTTTCAATCTCATTTATAATTTCATCTATAAGATCTTCTATATTTTTAACATTTTTAAAAACCCAAGAAACATATTTCTCAAAATCTTTCTTATCTATATACGCTTTACATAGTTCGTTGTAAAACTCGTTGTAAAACTCATTGTAAAACTTCTCGGATACGCCGATTGCACCTCGGATATACGCTTGAGCGATGCCTGGAGAAATGCGACTCTTTGATGCTAAGTACTCTATTACCAGCTCCGCGAGTACTTGTTTTTGCAACACTTCGCTTTCAATAGGTAGGAAGAGGTTGTCGTAATCTAGAGCCGACCTCAGATCTTTTGTACGTGTAAACAATTCGAAGAGCCATGCCTGGTTAGCCCTGTCTGGTGATAACTGAACCCCTACTGCGACGCGTGTTAATGGGTTCTCAAAGATTCTTCTTCCAGCTCTACCGGCCCGTTGAACAAGCGCAGCGATATTTGGAGGCACGCCATGTTGGTATATGAGAATCACATCGGTATAGTCAACCCCAACTTCTAAGCCACTAGTAGCCACGATAATATCGCTGTTTAAATCCCCTTGGCGCCTGCTTGAGAACTCGTCCACCTTGAAGAACATTGTGGTATTATTTTTCTCGTCGCGATAAACAAAAGTATCAAGCATATATCCCCACCATAATTCTCCAAATTTCCACGAAAGTAGGGAAGGCACATATGAAATTCTTCCTTTTTTTACATTTGCTAGGTCTTGCGGATCGTCGTTGAAGTATGGTATTGTCTTTTCGTCATATATTGGGTGTCTTGGATTTCGTAAATCTTGCAGGCCGAATATGCCATACTTCTTTACGTTACCATTTTCCTCTTTATCATCTTCCTCTCTTCTTATGGCGCCTGTTTTTTTATTGCTTAACTGTCTAAGAAGACGACGAAGTACATTAAATTCTTCGACGAAAACAATAGCCTTCTTGCGGCGTGACGGCAAGGTCGGCATATTGTAGTATATGGCCATGATTGTCTGAATTGTTACAGATAAAGCGTCGACCGGCGCCGACCTTGTTGGGACAGTGATTATAAAATACTCATTCCCTAGAGGCACGGTTTCTAGCTCAGAAGGTTGCACTACAATTCTATCAATATCCTCACGGCTGGCCTCAGGTAACAGAAATAATCGACGGAGAAACTCATGCCTTTTAGGTATTGTGGCGCTCATTCCTATTACTAAGTGTGCAAACTCGCCTTTGCTATACCTAATGCGGTTAAGCAATCTGCGTAGAAGATAGGCATAGCGTACGCCGGGAACGTCGACATAAGTATGAATCTCGTCAAGAACAGTGATTATCGGATGTACCCTATCGCTTCTACTCTCGCCAAAGAGAGGGTTATTTGGCCTCAAAAGTTCACCCCTAAGCGTCTCAAACAGCGTGATATGAATATCGCCAAGATTCTTGCCTCTGACTAAGTAGATGAAGTCGAGTGGATACCACTGATTGTTTTTGCGGCACAACACTCTGTTGTCCTTAATCTGTAACTTTCCGCTATGCTTCACGAGTTCCAAACGTGGATATGTGTCAAAACAGCGGACAAAGGGCAACTCGAGATAATAATTATCATTGTCTTGAACAACATAGGCAGGTACACCATAATTTAACCTAATAGGTACGAGGTGGCTATATTGAAGCCTCTCTATAACATTCTCTTTGTTTAGTCTATCTTCTATTTCTTCTTTTTTGCGAATTTCAGTATATCTTATAGATAATTTGATTTTATCTATAGATTTTTTAGCTAGAATTTGATTTATAATATAGAGATAATGAATCAAGCGAGAAACTTGATCATTGGCTAAGGCTCTTCGCGGATATATGAGGAGTCCGACAGGCACTATAGACCTATCACCTGGAAGTATGATTTTCTTAGCTAGGGAAAGCAGAAGCAACGTTAGAACGAAGATTTCGGTTTTACCGCTACCAGTAGGCGCCTCAACTACCAAATAGTTGATCTTGTTAGCTTCAAAGGCAGAGATTAACTGGTCGAGGGCACGTAGAATTCCCTCCACCTGAAATTCATAAAATCTTAGATCCTTTTCTTCCTGTAACTTTTCAAAAAATTCCATTAATATTTGTTTATATGTATTAATCATATTATAAAATTGATCATGATTAATATTAGAACCTAGTAAATAAATATAGAATTTTTTAAAAAATTCATCAAGTAAATGTTCTATTTTTTTAAATAGTTCGGCGCCAGTATATTTACCTACTGGTAAAAGCCGTGGATGTACATACGCAAAAACTCTATCAACTAATAAATGTGATTCATAAATTGATGTATCAGGAAATCTCTGTTTAACATGGTAAATATCTTTAATAATTTCTATAAGTCTAGTTCTTACCATTATAGATTCTTGGCTTGATAAGGCACGCACGCAATTATCAAAGGCCTTGATAGCTTGCTCACACGTGCTGCCACCATCGAATACAAGATCGGGTACATTTTCTTTCGGAAGTAATAGCAAATATCTTGAAATACAGTCATCATAAATTCCATATATATATAAATAGCAAATTGCCTTTTCAATAACTTTATTATCACGGATAGCATCTCTCAGGTGATCCACATTTACATCTTTTTCACGGCCACATGCTTTTGCATATCGTTTTATATACTCCAAAACGTGTTCCTCTAACTCTTTGCGTTCACCCGGACCTATAGCAACCCACTCATTATAACGCATACCTAGAATAAGTTCCTGCTCCTTATGCTCAAGATATGAAAGAACAGCATTAATAATATACCGATTAATAAAGTCAGCATTTTTTTCTTTTTCACAAAACACTTGATTAACAGGCAATAAAACCTCGGGGAGTTTACTCATATGCCGACTTCACACCGAATTAGTTGTTTTTTGCAGAGGCCGTAGAGCTCTGCAAGCTCGTTTTCATCAAGTTCAGCAATATTAAGAGAACCACGAGCAATAAGGCGGTTTAATAACTCCAACTGGCGTTCAGAAAGATTATACTTTAAACGTTCATATAACTGCTTGTCAATTGCAGAAAGTCGAGTAATTAAATAAGATGCATCAGATGTAAATCGAAAACTCTGGAATTCATGAATAATGTTTTGAATCAGACTAAGGTCGGACTCTATATTAATTCCAATGTTTTTTAAAATTATTTTAAGATTATCAATATAAGTATTTATAAAATTGAATACTTGATTATATTGAACAAGTAAATTATGTATAGAGGTAGAATCAATACAGTTATTGTGAATTTGATAATAATTTCTACATAAGTTTATTAATATATTGATAATATTCTTAAAAACAATTATTTTGGACATTCCAGAATCTAGATCATAATTGCAGAATGTGCCTGAAAATAAAGCAAACTGTTTTAGCAATTGCAAACTGTTAATAAAAGAAGGCTCATCACACAGACTTTTAATTAGTTCTTCATAACATGAATCCGAAAATCTAATATGATTTCTAATTATTCTAATTTCTTCTAATCCAATTTTAAGATTTGTAAGAAGGTGGTTAAGAGTCTGGTAATTTCTGATGGCTGAGCAAGCTGAACATTTACTACAAATAGATATATATTTTACTAAATTAATTTCATACTTATCTAATGTTTCAATGAATCTATTTATAGTATTTTTATCATATAGCTGATCGCAATTATCAACATCCGATATGCATTCTTTTCCATCAAGTGATAGTTGGCGAAAAAGAGATTTTATCACAATTTTAATATCGGATTTTACTGTTTCCTCTAATTTTGTTAACATTATATTATCTAACTCGATTTTCTGTAATTTAATTATATTAAGTTCTGGTAGTTTTAAATGGTTTTTATGCAAATAATTCAGCAAAATGTAAATGATGTCAAGTAAATCGCTTAAATAAGCTAATTTCGAACTGGCCTCGTTTCGCGACCTTTGGAGATGCTCAAGATAGTCCTCGAGTTTCAGTTTAAGCGCCATATAGTTCCTTAATTTGTTCAATTTTTTTATTGATATTTAAATTATATCTTTTTATATAATCTGAATTAAGTTCATTAATAATATTACTAAGTATTTCGTTAATTTTAGTTAGTTCTTTATCAAATTCAGACAGATGATCCCCAAATACCGTTTCCAAATCCATTTTAAGATAATGCCTTACCGCCTCTGGACATGAACACCTATTTATTTTTTCATAGATTTCTTTTAAATTTGAATTAGAATCAACAATTTTTTTGTACAAATCAGGAAGAATCATATTATTCTCAATATTTGTAACAAGTTGATCTAATACGGCATCACATACAAAGTTTTTAAATAAGGCATCTGATAATATTACTTCTTCATCTCTACAGTATTCTTTAGCAATTTCACTTATATTCTGTAATTGTTGCATCAGATCTATATGCAGTGAATATATTTTCTCTAACGCTTTTAGCCCTATATTATCATGGTCAACAAATTTGGAAGTAGTTTCTAGTAAAGTTCTTAATTCACTTGAAATTGAATCTAAATCTCTTATTAATTTACTAAGTTCGTTGTAATATTTACTATTCTCTATACGTACTTTAACGTCTGCAGTTTTTAGTGCCTCTATTACGGGTATATAGCTTAGCGGCTCTTTTATCAAAAATAAATTCTCGTCCATTCCTTTTAACTCCTCTATCTTTGATTCTAATGTGCTAAATCCGATGATATCTCGTATGTCTGGTAACCTAGAAAGTTCAAAAAGTACACGAGACGCCATAGTTAGTTCCGGTATAGTTTTTGCAGATCTGTAGATTGAGTCAAATTTTTTGAAGAAGTTTTCGCCGTGTTTCAACAATTCGCCAATTCCGCGGCGGATGTTGCATTTAGTCTCTATCGATAATTGAGAAATAGCACGACATAATTCTGTTCCATATTCGAGTGCTCTTGAAACCGAAGAAAATATATCGTTAAGTTTCGCTAGGTTCACCTCTGCTATAGATAGAAGCAACAGGTATTTCGCCTTGGCTTGGCCTATTTGATATTTTGTACTCCATATTCTTTCTAATTCTTTTGTTATATTACCAATATTTAATAGCAATTTATTCTTATTTTCTTTAATAATAGCTTTATTTTCATCTATTAATTGACGAAGAGCGTTAGTATAGAGCAAGAGTATTCGACCTTCTCCTGAGGAAAGCGGTACAGTGCAGTCAATGGCGGCATTATATAATGCTCCTGCTAAAAATAGCGAAAGACGAGAACTAGGAATAAGAATCTTTATAAGTCCAAGTTCGATATAATTCTTCCATATATTTTCGAGCCTTTCTAGGTTATCAGATTGACCAATAGGGATTAAGATTATACTTTTATTATTTAATATAAGAGATTTTATAAATTCAATAATTTGAGATTTCAAGAGTTTATCTGCAGGTAAAAATAACGGATAAATCGCACTATGTAGGAACTCTTCCGTATCTTCTTTATAAATATTTTTGACTAATTTCATATTTATTTCATATATTTTATTTATATCTTTTTCAATAATTTCATCTATTTTTTCACTAAGTTTATTATATAGTAGACTAGCGGGCTCATTTTTGCTGCATCGGATTAGTGGATTCAAAAGAAGAAGTGGATATATGCTACTTATCGTCAACGGATGTAAAGCATAGTAATAATCGCTTTCGATGCTGAGATTTTCAACTTCTGTAATTAGTGAGCCTAAATTATTTGTTAATATATCAAAAAGTTTTTCTTGTTGAAATTCTATTGCTACGTCTTTGGCCAGTTCAAATAAGGCCAGCAGAGCTGACCTCTCGAAGATAATAATCTGTTGATCGCTCCATGCTGAGAATATCGCTGTTACCAATTCGGTACCTACATTATCGACGCCTAATGATTTTAAACGATCTTCCAATTTATTTATAAAATCAGAAACATTTATAATTTTGTTACTTTTTATTATGTATTTAGAAGATATATTTTTTAATTTACTAATATCGATACAACCCGGAAGTTGTTTTTCGGCGACAGGCCCTATGTGAACAGAAAGGACTTGGAAAAGCTTGCGTTCGTTTTCGTCCCTGATCTCCGAAAGTTTGCGATCGTACTCCGAAATATCGACGTAAGGCATATTTTCTGCTATTGTTTGCCCGATGAGCGACGAGTAATCAGGTTTTTCGCATCTCTCTACAGCGTTTGTAGCCCGCTCATGGATTTTTTCCTGGATTAACCGCAGTATGTGGCCTGGACGGCCCTTTCCTATCCACCATAGTAGGTTTCGAACATGTGGGTTGTGGATGCCGAATTTACCGATATCGTCTGGGGCCAAGAGGGGTATTGTTTTTACTACGACGCGCCATGTGGCTGATTGGGTAACCGCTTCGCTGTAGATCGTTGAGGGACCAAAGGCTAGGATTAGAAAGGGGGTTTTTCTCTCGCGGACCGCATCGAAGAGACCTCTAAATGGTGTCGTCCCGTAAATTATCTTGGTTTTAAGCGTACCATAGCTTTCTTCTACTTCATCTATTAACAGTATAGCGTTGTCGATACTTTTACTGTATCTATTAAAAAGATCCAGAAGTTGGTTGGTAGTTAATCCACAACACGTAACGTATTCATCAACGATTTCTTTTGTTGTAGGTTCATCAAATTTACCTGAACTTAGATACATTGGGATTTTGCTGCGTAGGTCTCTGTAGAATTCATTAATATAACGTGGTAGCTCGTCTTCGGTTATTTGTTGTTTTTCTTCTTTTTTTAATTTCTCTTCAATATATTGTGATATTTTAGATAGATTTACCTTTATTGCCAATATATTGTTTCTAACGGAAAAACAGAGGAGATGCTTGAGGAGAGTGGTTTTGCCTGATCCATACGGCGCGTTGATTATTATGGGATTGATGGATTCGTTATTTGTATATCTTCTGATGATTTCCTCTATCTCTTCGCGGATTTGCCGATGCATTGGTGAAAGATCCTCCCATCTTTGGCACAAAGCAGTTGCCATCTACGGAATTCTACATTCCTAAGTTGTTTTTAAAGATTATTTTTTTAGTCGGCGCCCCTCCTTCTCAGTGACGCTTAAGTTTATCATTCCCGACTGGGACGACATAGTCGATCCTGCTTTCGACTTTGTAAAAGAGAAGGAGTCTGAAGGGTATAGGCGTGATCGGTTTATGTATGGTGCAAGGCTTTGGGAGCTCGTTGGCCACGTAGTCGATGGCGTGTTGGTGTCTATCTCCACGCTTTCTGAGTCTAAGCTGGCGCAGATTAAGAGGGCGGGCGGGGTTAGGGGGTTCATGAGGCTCCCAGATGGCATGCAGATCATCGGGGACTGCGGAGCTTGGCAGTACCGCAATAGGGAGTTGCCGCCGTATACCGTGCAGGAGGTGTTGGAGTACTATCGAGTTCTTGGGGTCGACTTTGGGGTTACTCTTGACCACATCCCGTTTTTTGGGGATCCCGAGAGGCGTATCGGGTTCACGAGGAGAGCGGCTAAGGAGATGTTCGACTTGTGGAGGAGGGGGGGCTACGGGTTTGAGCTTTTGGGGTCTATACAGGGTGTGTCGATTGAGGATTATGTGGAAAGCTTGAGGGAGCTACATGGCTACGGCTTCAGGAGCTTCGCAGTGGGGGGTCTCGCTAAGCGGGATACAGAGTTTGTGAAACGGCTTGTTGAGGTGCTTACCGCAGAGGTGAGGAGCTTGGGCGACATCAAGAAGGTGCATTTCCTTGGAGTTACGCGTCTGGGGGTCTTGCCTTTGTTGAGCAAGTTGAGCGATTATATAGCGGAGGTGTCCTTCGACAGCTCTTCCGTCCTTAGGCTGGCGTGGACGCGGGAACACGGAAACTACCTTACGGCGGATGGAAAGGCGTATACAGCTATCCGCGTGGTGGATAAGGGACCTGAGGTGGAGAAGGCAGCGCGCCTGCTTTTGAAGAAGCTGCGGGAGTACGATGGGGGGGTTGTCTCTTTTGATGACGTATGGGGGGCTGTTAGGGATTACGTCAAGCTCGTGGGGCATGAGAGATATCTGCCGTACTACGTAGCGACCTTGAGAGACATGCCGTGGAAGCGCTGTGATTGCGCCGTCTGTAGGTCTGCAGGTGTGGATGTGGTGATTTTTAGGGGCAATAATAGAAACAGGAGGAGGGGGTTCCACAATGTTTACGTGTTCAGCAAACTGTTGAGATCGGGAAGATTCGAGGCGAGATTTGCCGTGCCGAGAGACGGCGGCGTAAAGATAGATGAGGCCTCAGGCGATAAGAGGCTGGAGTCTCTTCTGAAGAATGCACGCACGGTACTCATAGTGACGTACTGCACACAGGAGAAGAGAGTGCCTTGGGGAGAGGTGGTGTCGGTTCTAAGAGAAAGGGGCCTAACCGTGCCGTCTCACGACATAGAGAAGGAGGCTCTCTACAGAGAGGTGCTACGAAATTACATAAAGCCTGCGAGGGAGATGTATGGAGGTTCCTTCGCGGTGGTTAGAAGTCTCGCTGACGTTCTTAGGCGTGTAGACAAGGAGGTGGATGTGTATATTATTAGCGCACGTTACGGCTTGATCGGCGAAAATGAGCCTATTGTGCCCTACGAGGCGACTCTCAAGGGGAAGCTCAAAGGATGGATTAGGCAGTGGTCTGCGAGGCTTGGCGTGGAGAATAAGTTGTTGAAGGTGTTAAGTTCGAAGAAGTACGACTTGGTGATCGTGGCGCTTCCCAGGGAATACGCCTATGCTGTGGAGGGAGTGCTGCGAAGGCTTTTGAGGATGGAGAATGCCATTCTCATTCTCCCGAAGAGAGCAATAACCGCAGATGGCGTCAGAGCTAGGTACATCTTGGCAGGTAATCTGAAATCTAGAATTAGGCAGATAGCCCTATTACGTGAAATAGCTATAAAGACATATACAGGTTTGGAAAGCTGGTTAGAAGTTTCAGATGGTACAAAAGATATTTAAAGCACCTGCTGGCCTTCTCCATGCGACCGTTTACTCTGAAGAGCTTACACGAATTTTTGCGTTATATAGGTGGAGGCGGCTCTGTAGGCGAGGATAAAAGGCTTAGGGAGCTATGGAGAGCCGCCTTAAATCTTGGGTTTATACGTGAAGATGGCAGCGTTACTGAGAGAGGGCTCAGGTTTGTCTCTGCCTATGAGAGGGGCGATGGGGGCTCTATCCACGAGCTATTTATGGAGACGCTCGAGCCCTACCGGGTTGTCTATGGGCTTATCTCCAGAGGGGTTACGCAACCTAGCGAGTTGGTGGCTTTGTCGGGATTCAACGCGGTGGTGGTAGATGTTGTGTTGAGATTGACTAGAGAGGTTGAGAGGCTTGGGATGCCCATGCGCGGTGAGCTCTGGGGGATGTTTGAAAAGGTTCTTTTTGATAAATATAGAGAGTTGGCTAGGCGGAGGTGGAGTAAGTATGTCACTATTTTAGATCTTTTGGACGAAGTTAAGAGGGAATTGCGCTTCCCGCGGCGCGTGGTGGAGGAGATGTTTAGGGAATTTGTGGCGCGTAGGAAGGGCGACATTGTGTTGACCGGGTCTCCTGCCGGCGAGGTTGCAGGTTTTGAAATTGGGGGTAGGCGATATGTCTACATCATGTTGAAGACATGAAGACCAGAACGCTTCTTCCGGTTCCTGTAGAGGATGAGGTTGAGAGCTTCTTCGACGCCTATGGAGTTCTCCAGGAGTTGGCTAATGTGGTGAGGTTTGTGGCAACGGGTTCCTCTGGCGCTGGGGTAGTGATCGGCAACTATGGGTTCGGCAAGACTCACGTTCTCCTCCGCCTATCGTCTCATGTCAGGAAGAGGTACGTGAAGAGCTTTTCTATTTATGTAGACACGCCGAGCGTCAGCATCTTGAATTTCTATAACGCCGTAATGGGAGCTCTGCTTGAGGATAGGGAGCTGGTCGAGCTGGTCGCATCTCGTGTGGAGGAGCCCCTTGGAGGGCTTCTGAGGATCGCCGGGAGCGATGCAGAGGACTCTAAGTATATCAAGCTTTGGCTTTTGGGCGACGCCGTTCCGCAGAACATAAAGAGCAGGCTTGGGCTTATCTCCACGAGAATAAACGACGAGTTGGCGGTTAAGTACCTGGTTAAAATAGTGTGGGGGCTCGCTAGGGCTGGCCGCGTGCCGCTTATCTTTCTTTTTGACGAGTTGGAAGACATAATCGCAATTCCGCAACCTAAGCGCTTGCATTATCTGAGGCACCTCAGGATGTTCATTGATAGTCTGCCCGGCGGCGCGTTCTTCCTGGCGTCGACGACTCCCGCCGGATGGGACGGCATTTTGAACACCTATCCTCCTCTGGCGCGGCGCCTTTCTTCGTTTATGGTTCATCTAAGGCCTTTCACGCTGGAGGAGACAGAGAAGTTCGTGGGGTTTTTACTTGAGAGGAGGGGGGTTAGGGCTTCGGTGGATAGAGAGGTCGTTAAGGCTATTTACGACATTTCTGAGGGGAATCCAGGCGAGGTTGTTAAGCTGTTGAACATATTGGTTCTCAACGGCGCCTTGGACTCTGCGAAGAAGGCGAAGGATGTGTTGTCGAGGTACGTATAATGCCGAGGCTTTTCATCACGTGGTATGCCGAGCCTGAAGATCCTCATTACTGGAGGTTTTTCCCCGTGGATGGAATAGTCGTCTCTCTGAAGTCAGTGCTTTCAATGCCTAGATGGAAGCTATCTAGAGTCCTTCTGGACGGGTTTAAGCGGTATTTTGGCTTTGGAGGGACGCTCATAGTGGATTCCTTTACGACTTGGCTTCACGCTCGCGCCGGCTTCTTGGCCGATTTGCCGCAGTACCACGTGCTCTATCTGCAACATCTTCTTGGCTCTGACGTGTTGGTTCAGAAGGACTACCCCTTCATCGAGGATATGGATAGGGAGGGCAGGGAGAGGATGTTTAAGAGGAATCTCGTCAATGCCGAGGCTGCGCTGAAGATTGGGGAGCGGCTTGGGCGGGAGGTCATGCTCGTGGTCCAGGGCTGGGACGTAAAGTCGTACGCGAAGTGCGCCAAGTTCTACCGAAGGCTTGGGGCCAAATATGTGGGGATCGGATCTCTCGTGCCTAGAAGCAACGACGTCGAGTTCGTCGAGAGGGTGGTGAAGGAAGTACGCGCCGTGTTGGGCAGATCGGTGCGGTTGCACCTTTTCGGCGTGGCCAATATCGATATATTGAGGCGCGTTGCTAAATACGTAGATAGCGTCGACGTGAGCACCCCCACATTAGCCGCGGCAAAGAAGGAAATGATGGTTTGGGAAGGCGGGAGATTCGCCCGGCTAAAGACGACGTCGCTGACGAACATCTCATCCCTTGGACAGCTAGTAGAGGGGACAGCTGACGCCTTCGAGAGGGAACTGCTGACGAAGATCCTCGACGCAAAAACTATGAGCGATAAGAACAGACTTCTTATGATTTACAATACATATATATTCCAGAAATATGTAAATATGTTATTTATGAAATAATGAGTACAAAGTTATATATAGACCCTATTGTTTGGCGTCTTCGTTCTTCGTCTCTTCACTGCCAGATGAGGGTTTGAGCGCCTCGAGCGCCTTCTCCACCGCCTCTTCGCCGCGCGTCTCGGCTAGCTGCCAGAGGGCGCGTATCAGCTGTATCCTCTTCTTGGCGCGTTGCTTGTATTCCTGGAAGGCCTCGGGCTCCAGCGGGCCCATGACCACCTTGCCGTCCTGCCACCGGATGTAGAGGCTGT
>Ga0080005_173450_pt1 | contig 15088 bp, 15 predicted proteins | sample JossMetagenome_2_FD_69208 | JGI IMG/M metagenome (GOLD analysis project Ga0080005, IMG submission 69208) | Hot spring sediment microbial communities from Joseph's Coat, Yellowstone National Park, USA - JC3_ASED (SPADES assembly) (version 2) | ecosystem: Environmental > Aquatic > Thermal springs >... | reverse complement strand
AATTTCAAAGAAAAAGAAAGGAATTGTTTACATTTCATCTTTGACTGATGCTTATCAACCATTAGAAGCAAAATATGGAATAACTAGAAAAATTTTGGAAATTTTAGCAAGATATGATTGGCCTGTAATTATTCAAACAAAATCTAGTTTGGTTCTGAGAGATTTGGACGTTTTGAAGAAATTTAGCAACATTAAAGTTGGTTTTACGATAATTTCTTTAGATGAAAACGAAACAAGAAAATTAGAGAAGTTTGCTTCACCTCCAAATGAAAGAGTAAAAGCATTGAAGATTTTGAAAGAAAATGGGATAAAGACATTTGTTTTCATAGGGCCTATAATGCCTTTTACAAGAATTGAAGAAATAGAAAGAATAGTTGAAGAAACAAAGGAGTTTTCTGACGAATTTTATTTTGATAAACTGAATCTTAAACCAGATTTGATTGAAAAAATTATAAAAGTTGAAGGTTTTGAAGAAATAGAAGAAGATAAAATGGAGGAATATTACAATAAGATTAAAAATAGGATCTTGAGTCTTATTGAGAAAGAAAAGATAAAGGCAAGAATCTTGTTTTGAACCTTATAATTTTTGATGAGTAGAAACATCTCTTATCCCTCACTTATCCTTATTATCGGTCTTTTACTTGTAGAATTAAACCCAATATTTTCTATTTTTATTTGATGATTTCCCTTAGAAAACCTAAAATTAGAATCAAACTCTAAGTCATAAAATGGCTTTATCAATTTGATTTCCCTTGAATTTTGATTTCCCACTCTTAAATTCTCAACATAAATTTTTCCAGAAGGATTAGAAATAGCAATGTATGGTTTTATCTGAGAATTAAATTGTATCATTCCAGAATTCTGCAATTTCTTCAATCCTTCTTGATACAAAAACTTAATTTCTTCTTCGCTTAAAGCTCTGTTGAAAATGCGGACTTCGTCGATGATGCCGTTAAATTTAGCCTCTCCTGTAGTATAAGTTGAGCCTATTAGGAAAGGATTTGTTGTTGCTTTTATAGTCCCACTTTGAGCCACTCGATTATCAAGAACTCCATTTATATATAACTTTATGAAGCTTCCGTCATAAGTGAGAACTACGTGATACCATTCATTAGTATTGAGTAGTGTTTTAGAAACAATCACAGCAATCGAAGTAGTGTAAACAAAAGCTTGAATTCTGTTGTATGGAGCATCAGTTGCTTGATAGAGCATATATCCATCCGCAGCATAATTTGAATTTGAAACTATTGCGTGTCCTGCACTATCTTCAAAAAACCTAAACCATTTTACCCAAACTGATATCGTAAGATAAGGAACGTTTATTGTATTTGCTATGACATAATCATCTACTCCATCAAAACTCAAAGCTTTTCCAAATTTTCCATCAACCCATGTTGGACAACCAGAATTAGGAGGATTTGAACAAACATTAGACCCATTATACAATCTCCCATTATTCTTATTCCCAGAATAATCATAAACTATATTTCCTCTACCTTCATCAAAAGTTAAATATAAAACCAATCCACTTAAATTAACCGGAGAAACAAAAATTTCTCCTAAATTATTATCACTTCCAAAATTAGAAGCAACATAAAAACCATTCAAATTTTTATCTATAAAATAATAAGCAGTCCCATTTACTCCTTCTAACCTATTATTATAAACTCTCCAATTCCCAGAAACATTAATCAAATTTTTTGGCAAAGAATTATCCAAATAATTATTAAAAAAATCAAAAAACACTAAACCTTTTTCCAAGAATTTATCTCCAATCCTTCCTATAACTCCTAAATCAACACTCGGCTCAAAAGTAAAGATGATGTTGTTAGAATTTTTATCAACCAAATATTCTCCATCTGAAACTGATAAAGTTATTGTTCTTTTGCTTCCTTCAGCTTCTGTAGCAACTTCTTTTATAGCAGAAGAAAGCAATTCGAGATTAACAGAAGCTTCATTAATTACATTGAATCCTCTATTTCTTTCAAGAGTAGGTTTGATTACTGTAAATGTCAATGTTGTAATCATAATCGTCATGAAAATCGTTAAGACAAATCCAACCAATGGGCTAACGGCTTTCATTTTTTAAATTGATTTTTTGTTAAAAATAATTAAGGCTATTTAAGAAAGAAGACAAAAATATTGAATGAATGAAATAAAAGAACTTCTTTCTATTCCATTAGAAGAACTTTACAAAAAGCTTGAAACGAGCGAAAATGGTTTAAGTGAAGAAGAAGCCAAAAGAAGATTGGAGATTTACGGCTTTAATGAAGTAAAGAAAAAAAGAATTACTCTCTTTCAAATGCTTCTATTATACATTTTTAACCCAATAATTCTTCTTTTACTTTTCGCTTCTATTTTGTCTTTCTTTCTTGGAGAGAAGATTGATGCGATGATAATTCTTACAATAATTGGAATAAGCTTAGCTTTAGACCTAATTCAAGAACACAAAGCTAGTAAAGCTGCAGAAATGTTAAAAGAAAGAGTAAGCGTTACCGCTACAGTAATAAGGGAAGGGAAGAGAAGAGAAGTCAAAGTAAAAGAGCTCGTTCCTGGTGACATAATTGTTCTTTCTGCCGGCGATATCGTTCCTGCTGATTGTAGGGTAATTTCTGCTAAAGATTTTTTCGTTGATGAATCTTCTTTAACAGGAGAAAGTTATCCTGTAGAAAAGGATGCAACCAAAAACAACCTTTTGATGATGGGCAGTAGTGTAATGAGCGGAAGTGCAATAGCTGTTGTTATAGCTACTGGAACTAAAACAGAATACTGGGAAATTGTTAAATCCGTAGAAAAAACAACAGAAACAGAGTTTGAGAGAAGTTTAAGAAGATTTGGATACATGATTTTGCAAGTTAGTTTTGTCCTAATAATATTTGTTTTTGCTGTCAATGCCTTTTTCAAAAGAAGCATTATTGAATCTCTCCTATTCTCAATTGCGTTGGCAGTTGGACTAACTCCCTCTCTACTACCATTAATCTTAACTTTGAATTTGTCTTCAGGAGCAATAAGAATGAGCAAGAAGGGAACCATTGTTAAAAAACTTTCTTCAATTCAAAATTTTGGTAGCATGGATGTTTTATGTGTTGATAAAACAGGAACACTAACTCAAAACAAAATTACTCTAGTTAAATACGTTGATGTTAACGGAAAGGAAGATGAAAAAGTTCTTCTCTATTCTTATTTGAATGCGAGCTATCAAACGGGAATGAAAAATCCTTTGGATGAAGCAATCATTGAGTACAAAAAGCTAGACATATCAAACTTTAAGAAAATTGATGAAATCCCATTTGATTACGTTAGAAGAAGAGTTTCTGTTGTGGTTGAGAATAACGGCAAAAGAATTCTCATAACCAAAGGGGCATTCGAAAGTATAATTTCAATTTGTGATAGAGCGGTCATAGATGGTAATGAAGTTGAAATTAGTGAAGAAGTAAGAAAGAAAATTGAAAATACTTATAGAGAGATTTCATCGCAAGGTTTCAGAGTTTTGGGACTTGCTATAAAAGAAGCTGAAACTAAAGATTTATACACTAAGGAAGATGAAAAAGAAATGAGTTTCTTTGGACTAATAGCATTTTATGATCCACCAAAAGAAAGTGCCATAGAAGCAATAAAATTGATTGAAGAGGCCGGCATAGAGATTAAAATTTTAACGGGAGACGATGAATTTGTAACTAAAAAAGTATGCGAAGTTTTAGGATTCAAAATAAAAGGGAAGATTATTCATGGCGAAGATATTTCTAAGATGACAGACGAAGCATTAGAAAGAGTTGTAGAAAAAAGCAATGTATTTGTTAGATTGAGTCCAACACAGAAAAATAGAATTGTTAATGCTCTGCGAAAAAGACATGTAGTAGGTTTTCTTGGAGATGGTGTAAATGACGCACCTTCAATAAAGCAAGCTGATATAGGAATTTCTGTTGAGAATGCGGTTGATGTTGCTAAAGAAGCTGCAGACATTATTTTAACAACAAACGACTTGAAGGTTTTGTACGACGGTGTTATTGAAGGAAGAAAAACAATAGAAAACACAGAGAAATACATTAAAATGGGAATTAGTTCAAATTTCGGAAATATGTTAAGTGTTTCTATCGGCTCTATTTTCTTACCATTTTTGCCAATGTTGCCAACGCAAATTCTTTTGAACAACCTTTTGTATGATGTATCTCAATTGTCTTTGCCTTTGGATAATGTAGATAGTGAAGTTGTTAGAAAACCAAAAAGACTTAACACAGACTTCTTGAAAAAGTTTATGTTAGTTTTTGGTTCGATAAGTTCAATTTTCGATTTGATAGTATTCATAACATTTTTGTTTATTTTAAAAGCTTCTGAGCACACATTCCAAACAGCATGGTTTTTGGAATCTTTGGCAACTCAGACTTTAGTAATATTTTTGATAAGATCAAAGGTTGTTCCATTTTTCGAGAGCAAACCAAGCAAAATACTCGTTGCTAATATTATCTCAGTCGTCGTTTTAGCTATATTTTTTGTATATTCTCCTATAGGTACGTTGTTTAAATTTGAGTCGCTTAATATATCGATGGTTCTAATAATATCTCTAATCGTAGCTTCTTATCTACTAACAGTTGAAATAGCAAAAATGATTTTCTACAGGAAGATTAAAGATGAGAGTTAGAAAAATTATATGAGTGGTCCAGGAGTTGGTAAGCTTTTGCTTGAAAATGCAAAAGTTTTCATAGACAATAAAGAAATTGAAGCAGATGTTTATATCCATATCAAAGGTTTTTCATTAGCTAGAGTAAGTCATTTAGACATAGAAAGCGAAGAATTAAACAAGATTTTGAAGCCTAAAGAAGGTGGATTTTTCTCTATTCATGGAGTAAATGGAGGAATAGAAATAAGGTTTGATAAAAATAGAGTGAAAGTTTTACATGAGTTTTTGAATGAAGTTTTGAAAGAAGGAGAAAAGACAAGAACTTGGGTTGGAGGAAAAGAGAGAGGAATTTATATTGGGTTTAAGAAGGAACAAATAGTAAAGTTGGAAAAAATAGCAAGGGAAAAATTCAATTTCAAATTTTGAAATTTATAGAGATTCTAAATCCTTTACTTCGCCCGGGGTGGGATTCGAACCCACACGGCCTTTCGGCCACAGCCTCTCCAGGGCTGCGCCATACCAATTAGGCGACCCGGGCTTGTTATATAATTAATTAGGTTAAAATAAAATTTGAATATGGATCGAAAGATTCCTTCGAAAGAAATGGTTGCGAATGCCATAAAAAAAGTTTTATCTTCCAGAAAAATAGTTGAAAGTCAGGAAGAGCTTGCATCTCTTGTTGAAAAAGAACTTCAAAAAGCAAACAAAGATTATGTCGTTGGAGCAACAAGAGTGAAGAGAATTGCTTTAGAAATTCCAGAGATAGAAGTTAAGGCAAAAACAAAGAAATCTGTAGGCCTTCAAAAAATAGATAAATGTCCTATTTGCGGTTCTGAAGTAAAAGAAATAAAAGTCAAGAATCTTTTAGGAAAAGATATTGTTATTGGTTACAAATGTAGTAAGTGTGGATATGAAAGTGATTTAGAAGCTTTCTTACCAATGAGATACATATTCATCTGGAAAGGAAACCGTTTAATTTAAAAAATAGAAGAAATTGAATGGAGGATTTTTTTAAGGCTGTCGAAAGCTTGGTAAGAGAAATTAAAATAGCAGAAGATAAGAGAAAGAAACTAGCAGAGATAATAAGAAACTCAAAAATACTTAGTAATGAATTTCTTGAGGATGGTTTAATAAAAAAAGTTGAGAAAAGAGAAGGAAATTTCTCCGTTGCTGGCATAGATAGCGGAATGGTTAGAAAATCTCTTCATGGCATAGATCTAATATTGATAAGGACAGTTGGTGTGATTTTCTATTTTGAGAATGGTAAGTTAAAAAGCGTTGAATATTATTCGCCGTCAACATTTTTTGAACCTGTAGTTTTTCAGGATCCTTTCTCTGAAATAGAATTAGATGCTGTAACTAACATATTTAGACAAACAAAAGAAGTAAAGACAGCAAATAGTGTTTTGAATGAATTTAAGCCAGATTTTATTTTTATGGATGGATCAATCTTACCTCACTATGTTCCTAACATAGACAAAGATTCTCTTCTATATCCTTACTTCAAATATATGATTGATTCTTATAAGTCATTGTTCGCTAGCATAAAGAATTCTAAGACGATTTTAGCAGGAATAATAGAAGATAGTAGAGCTTCTCGTTTTTGTAATTTAATCTCAGAAAGTTTGAAATTAGACAAAGATCTCTCTATCGTTCTTGAAAAATCTAAAGACACAAATCTTCTTGATTATGTTTTAAAAAGAGGCGAGAGAACAAGCGCTTTTTACTATTCTTCTTATTTAGATAGAGCTTTAAATTCTTCATTAAAAGATTTTAATTTGAAGGAGTTTGCTTCATTTTACATAAAACTCTCAGATTTTGATTCTCCTTTAAGAGTAGATTTTCTGAATGATAAAGAAAATGCTGCATCTAAAATTTCTTCTGTTCTTTCTTCTCTTATTGTGAGTGAGGGATATTCTATGCCATCTGTCCTTATAGAAGCCGATATAAGAGCTAGGCTTTCTGAAAAGAACTTAGAAATGTTTTATCAAGAGTTAGCCGGTAAGCTTGGATTTATTTCGAGTTTGAGAAAAGAAAGAAGAGACAGGCGGTTACTATAGGTTTAAATTCTTTTGTTTTAATATTTATATGGAAAGAAAAAAATTTTACTCACTTTTGTTTGACGAAAAAACCGAAAATACGCTCCCCTCAAATTTATCAAGCTATAAAGGGAATCTCAGGGCCTTACAAGGAAATTTTTATGATGATGGTGATGATGAAGGGGGATTTGATTTTTTTGTACCATTTTATGCGAATGGTAGACTTCATCATATAAATGATACTGATGCTCTTCTACTCTTTTTAATGTCCGGTTATGAGATAAAGAAGTTTAAAATTGTAGATGAAGAAAGATTTAAGGTAATATTAGCTAATGATATGGGCGAAATTATTTATCAGTATACAAAGCCCAAAAAATTTGGTGTATCTTTAATAATTGACGACAAAGAAGATCCTATTTATCTGGAGATCGACGGATATTCGACTAGAGTTTTATACAAAACTCGTGGAATGGAAAGACCCGAGATTTTAGAGCTTGAAGAAATAAACGATATTTTTGTTGATTGGATTACACAACTTATTAAAATAAACCTTAAAATGTTGTCGGATGAATATTATAAAAAAATGTATATCTGATAGATTAGATAGCTTTTTAAATTCTGTTTCGGAATAGATTTTTATGCCCTTGAGACCAGGAAGAACCGTTAGAAGATTAGAAAGACCTTATACAAGAGTTAGTCAAAAAAATCCTCGAAAAAGCTACGTTGTTGGAGTTCCAATGCCAAAAATCCATCAATTTAGAATGGGCAATCCGAATGTTGAAGCAGATGTTACATTATATCTTCTTGCAAAGGATTTAGCTCAAATAAGACATAATGCTTTAGAGGCAGCCAGAGTAGTTGCTCTACAATTTTTAGAAAAGAAAATTGGTCCTCAAAACTACTACATGGTAATTTTAAGATATCCTCACCATGTCATAAGAGAAAAACCAATTGCCACGGGAGCGGGAGCAGATAGATATTCTCAAGGAATGAGACTAGCCTTTGGAAGACCGGCAGGAGTAGCATTGCAAGTTAGAAAAGAAGGATTACCACTAGTTATGATTAAAACAAAGAAAGAATTCTTAAATGTGGCTAAACAAGCTTTGAAGAAGTTCAGATACAAGATACCGATTAGATGTTCTATTGAAGTTGCTGAATAGATCCATAGCTTATTTTAATCTTTTTAACAATGAAGAGTAGATGAATGGCAAAACAATTGTAACTTCAGCAAAAACATTGACTTGTTTTGCTTCTTCTTTAATTTTTCCCCAAGAAATAGCTTCCCTTGTTTGTGCTCCACTCAAACTGCCATCTAGCTCTGTAGCTGTAGTAATATAAACAGCATAATCCAATCCTTCTTTGAATTGATTCCACCAAATGACATGATGCTTGCTTATTCCCCCACCAATTATTAAAGCGCCAGTTTTCTTAGCATTCCAAATAGTGTCGCTTAAGAATTGTTCATCTTTCCAAACATTAACGTTGAAATCCTTATGATCTTGCCAAAATTGCCATATTTGGTAACCAACAGCACCATCAGTTATTCCTGGAACAATAACTGGAATTTGATTTTTCCAAGCCCAATAAAGTATTGAATCTTCTTTCAATCTTTTCCCAATTTCCCAGCAAAATTCATAAGTTGCCAAATCTTTCTTTTGAGAATATATTTCTTTTAGCCAAATCCTCATTTTTTCTTCGATTACTTCTCCATATGACTCCTTTGGTATTAAAACATTACCAAGTCTATGAATTCCAGCTTTATGAAGCTCTTTATCATCCATTAAAAATGAACCTTGATAATAATCTTTAAAACTTCTTGCAATATCATGATCCAAAGTTCCGCAAGTTGTTACAATTATATCAAACCATTTTCTCTTGACCATTTCCTTTATTATGCCTCTAATTCCAGTTGAAATGATGTCTGCTGGGAAAGAAAGGAATTTAATACAATCTTTTTCCTTAATCATTTTTTCAAGTATATCTACAGCTGTAGAAAGATGGGGAGCTTGAAATCCGCCAGAATCTCTCATTTTTCTTATAATTTCGTCCGCGCTAGAATTTTCCTCTATTTCCAAATCTTTAACTTTTTCCATTATATACCTTTTCGAAATCTTTTTAAAATGTTTTTTCAAATAAAGTAGTATGGCAATTTGGCATAGAGGATTGGAAGGGAGAACACCAACTGGAGCTAGAATGAGACCTGCAAGAAAGAAAAAGAAGAGAGAGCTAGGTTCAGAGCCAACTCACACTAAGATTGGCAATGAAAAGAGAAAAATTATAGATGCTTTTGGTGGGAACGAAAAAGTTAGATTATACCAAGCAACATTTGCTAATGTTTTTAATCCAGAGACGAAAAAAGCAACAAAAGTTAAGATTTTGGATGTAGTAGAAAATCCTTCTAACATAGATTTTGTTAGAAGAAAGATTATAACTAAGGGTGCTGTTATTAAGACTGAGCTTGGGTTGGCAAAAGTTACATCAAGACCAAGTCAAGATGGAGTGGTAAATGCAGTTTTGATCAAGAAGGAGCATTGATGCTTTATTTATCTCTAAACTATTTAAGCCCCGTTTTAAAATATTATTTATGATAAAGAGAGTTGTAACAAACATTCCTGGATTAGATGAAATACTAAACGGAGGAATTCCGGAGAGAAATGTAGTTTTGCTTAGTGGTGGCCCAGGAACCGGAAAAACAATATTATCTCAACAGTTCTTATGGAATGGTTTGCAAATGGGTGAAGCGGGAGTTTATGTTGCACTAGAGGAGCATCCAGTTCAGATAAGACAAAACATGGCTCAATTTGGATGGAATGTCAAGCCATTTGAAGATAAGGGTTTATTTGCTTTGGTAGATGCTTTTACAGCTGGTATAGGAAAAGCAAAAGAATATGAAAAATATGTTGTGACAGATTTGGGAGATATAGGAGAACTTATTGATGTCTTATCTCAAGCGATAAAAGAAATGAATGCTAAAAGAGTAGTTGTAGATTCAGTGACAAGCTTGTATATAGACAAGCCATCATTAGCGAGAGGAATAATTTTGAAGTTAAAGAGAGTTTTAGCTGGCTTAGGTTGTACAACATTTTTTGTAAGCCAAATTAGCGTTGGTGAAAGAGGTTTTGGTGGTCCAGGAGTAGAGCATGGAGTAGACGGAATTATAAGATTAGACTTAGATGAAATTAACGGAGAATTGAAAAGAAGTTTGATTGTTTGGAAAATGAGAGGAACAAGCCATAGCATGAAAAGACACCCATTTGAAATAACTGATAAAGGAATTGTTGTTAAATCGAAGGAGGTATTGAAATTATGAATGATAATCAAATTCCTTTGAATCCTGTTGGGAGACAAGATATTCATAAACTAGAAACTATTTTATTGACAGCAACTTTGCTAAGACCAGAAGTTCTTGACATGATTAGAACTTCTTCAGAAAGATTAACTTGGGTAGATAGTTTGGCTGTTGCTGCAGGAGCTCTAGCAAGAGAAAAAGCAGGGATGACTTTATCAGAAATAGCAGAAGAACTTGGAAGAACAGAACAAACAGTAAAGAAGCATTTGAAAGAAGAAAGTAAAGCAGGACAATTGGTCAAAGAAACTTATGAAATGATAAAAACTTTGGTTAAAGAAGGCAAGAATGTAAATGACGTTTTTCCACTAATTGCTTTGGGTGATGCTAAAGGAGTGAAGGAAGAGGTTGAAAAATTGAAGAAAGAAAAAGAAGAAATCAAGCAAACTTTAACAAAAATAAAAGAGGAATTAGAAGCTTTAGTAAAAAAGATTTCTGGCTAGAATATTTAAATCATAGAAAGCGAAAATAGAAGTTTATGTCTTCAATAGCCAGAATAAGGATATCCACATTTTTTGCAGCTCTTGCTCTAAACTTATTTTCTCCTTTCATTTCAATGTATGCATTAAAACTTGGAGCTACTAATTTTCAAATTGGTTTGATTTCTAGCCTAACAACTCTAGTTTCTGTAATTGCCCAACTCTTAAGCTTACCTTTTACTCTCTCGTTAAGAAAAAAATTAATTTTGTATATAATTTTTGACTCAATTGGTGCAATATTCTTCATCCCAATAGCTTTTGTGGAAGATGTTAACCAATTAATTTTTTACCTATGCCTTCAAGCATTTTTCTTTTCTTTTCCACTTCAAATATGGAATGAATTTCAAATCAAAAGCTTTCCAAAGTGGAGTAGAGGAACTGAAATAGGAGTTTTGAATAAAATTGCTGGAATTGGGGCCTTTATTGCTTATGTAGTGGCTGGGTATGTTATTAGAAAATATGGTTTTATTCCATATCTTTTCTTTTCTGCAGCTTTTTTAGATATTATTAGTAATCTTGTTTTGATAGGTGCGAGGGAAGAGATTGGATTTCCGAAGAGTTTTAGATCTGTTATGAAAGAAATATTACATTTCGAAGGCTTAAAAAACATTGAATTTAGAAAACTTTTATTGGCAAGTTTTGTTTTCAATTTTGCTGTAGCAGTTGGTGCTCCAATGTTTTCTGTCCACTTAATAAAAAACCTAGGAGCTAATAGTATTCAATTATCAATCGTTTCTATAATAAGTTTAGTTGTTTCAATAATATTTTCAGAAGCTTGGGGAAGAGTTGCAGATTTTTTTGGAAGACGAGAAGTTATAATTGCTGGCCTGCCATTGATTGCTATGTTTCCATTTTTGTATGCAATATCCACAAACATGCTAGATATATACTTATTCAGCTTTATTGGACAAATAGGCTGGGTTGCATTTAATATTGCAATGTTTTCCTATATTGTAGATGTTAGCGGAAAATCAACTCCAATATATTTTGCAATCTTCAATGCTTTCTCCAGTATTGCAACAATAGTTGGTTCGATTGTCTCTGGATATATGGCTGATATAGTTGGAATTAAAAATGTTTTAATGATTTCTTTCTATTTAAGAGTATTTAGTATATTTTTCTTCTTATCCTTGGGAGAAAAGAAGGGTTATATACCAAGAGGAACTTTACCATTTCTCTCTCCTTATGCTTTCTTCTCTTCAATTGAATATTTCATTTCAATATACTCTTTGGTTTTTGAAGAAACGAGAAAGAGTATTATAGAAAGAATGTTGATAATTCTTAGAAAACTTTTGAGAAACAAAGCGAAATAAAATTATGAATGGTGCGTATATTTTAGTAATGAAACTAAACTCAAACAAAAATATTAGAGTTGGTTCCTTAGGAAAATTAGAATTTAAGAAAGGGTTTTATTGTTATGTCGGTTCTGCTATCGGAAGAACGACAATTGAGAATAGATGTAAAAGACATTTGATAAAAAACAAAAAGATGAAGTGGCATATTGATTATCTGAGAAAAGAAGTGGAAATTGTCAATATTTTTGCTATTCCTAGTAGAAGGAAAATTGAATGTAAAATAGCCAGAAAAATTTTGAAGAAAGCAGATAGTTTTATTCCAAAATTTGGAAGTAGTGATTGCAATTGTAAATCTCACTTATTTTACTTTAAAAACAAAAAATCTCTTTCTAAACTTTCTCCTATTTTTTCAAAAGGAATTCAAATTTATTAGAAAGCTTAATTATGTTGGTTTTTCTTTCCTTTATCTTCTCTATTATTCCTCTTTTCCTTAACCTTTCCAAAACTCTAAAAGCTTTAACCTTTCCAATTTCTTTTGATATCTTAGCTTGAGTGACCTTTCCATCATTTTCAATAATCATTTTTATTACTTCTTTTTCTAATGGATCTAAAAGTTCAATCCAGCTTTTTACTTCTTCTTTAGTTTTTTCTATTGTCGGTAAAAGAAGATAGAAAGAAATTAACCCAACCAAAATTCCAAAAGACGAAAACATTGGTATCAACAACGGAATGGGTAGAGTACATGAACATGCAGTTCCTTCTATAATGTGTGTTTGTGCATAAAGCGTTGCGAAAGTTACAGAAAATATGAATGTTGAAACCATAATTCCAAAGATAATCAATTTTCTTTTCAGTTCCATACTCGTTTTTATAACCTGTAAATATAAGGTTTCAAAAACTGAAACCAACTTTTAAATAAGGTTTCAAACTGAATTTTTTTATGGAATTAAGGGAAATTTTAGAAAGCGAAAGAATCAAAGAAGCAAAAAAAGGCTTCAATTTAGCATTTCAAACTTATTTAACGAATAAACAAAAAGCTTTGGAAGGAATAGATGAAGAAGATCTAAAGAGAGAGCTCAGGAGGATAAAAGAATATTCAATAAAGAATTTGTTTGCTTTGAAAGCTAAAGCAATAGACAATTTGGAAAAACAAGGTGTTAAAGTCTTTGAAGCTAAAGATTCAAAAGAAGCTAAAGAAATTCTTTTGAAATTAATTCCTGAAGGAGAGACTATTGTCAAATCAAAATCTAATGTCATAAATGAAATTGGAATAGAAGATTTGGAAAAAAGAAATGAGATAATAGAGACGGATTGTGGAGACTTTCTCGTGCAAATTTCTGAAGAAAGTAGCGTTCATCCTGTCACTCCAGCTCTACATTTAACTGTTGATAGAATAGTTAGAGTTATAGAAAAAAGGTTTGGTGTAAGACTCGAAGAAAAACCTGAAAAAATAGTAAAATGGGTTAGAGGATATTTGAGAGAAAAGATATTAAAAGCTAAAATTGGACTTAGTGGAGCTAATATTATTTCTGCAGATGGAGGAATTTTTATTGTCGAAAATGAAGGCAATATTTCTCTTGTTTCTAGACTGCCAGAAAAACATATAATAGTTGCTAGCATTGATAAAATAGTTTCTACAATTCAAGATGCTATAACTATTTGCAAAGCTTTAGCAATTTATGGAACAGGTGCTTCATTACCTACATACATTAATGTCATATCTTCGCCAAGCAAGACGGCAGATATTCAAAAACAAATTGTTTATGGAGCACATGGTCCAAAAGAAGTTTATTTGATTTTATTAGACAATGGAAGGAGCAGAATAATAGAAGAAGGTTTAGAGGAAATTTTGTACTGCATAAATTGTGGAGCTTGTCTTTACTTCTGTCCAGTTTATAGACAAATTTTTGACAATTATGGTTACAAATATTTCGGTGGAAGAGGAGTAAGTTTGATTTCTTTCATTTTTGGAGTAGAGAAAGCTTTTGAAAGAGGATTGTTTTATTGTACGACTTGTTCAGCTTGTAAAGAACAATGTCCCTTAAGCATAGATATTCCATCTTTGATAAGAAAAGTTAGAGAAATTGCTGTAAAGAAAAACTTGACAACTAAGACAAACCTTGAGATGATTGAGAATCTGGAAAGTGTTGGTAATCCGTTTGGTGAAACTATAAAAGAAAAGGAGATTCCAGATAAATTGTATTGTTGTTAGGAGGATGAGAAAATGAATAAAATATTGTTGATAAGCTTTCTTGTATTTTTACTTTCTGCTTTACCGAACAGCTTTAATATAGCATTTGCAAGTGAAAACAATACAGTATGTGTTTTCTTTTTCTATAGTAGCGGGTGTCCTCATTGTGCACAAGCAAAACCTTTTTTGCAACAACTTACACAAAAGTATCCAATTGATTTGCACGAATTTGAAGTAAGTAATCCAGAGAATTCAAACCTTTGGCATCAAATGTGTAAAAAGTACAACACACAACCTGTTGGAGTTCCTATGACTTTTATTGGGGACAAGGTTTTTGTAGGATTTGTTTATGGGGATCAAGAAATTTTCAACCCCCAATACAATGCTTTCATTGGGTATAGTAGCGTAATAGAGAAAGCTATTAAAGAATATGTAGAAAAAGGCGGAGTAGGTTGTCCTGCTGAAACTTCTCCATCTTATACTATAAACCAACCATTCAACACAACTTCACTTTCAAATATAATTCTGGCTGTTGTTATTATTGCGAATATAGTAACCATCTTTGTACTACTGAAAAATAAAATTAGAATCAAAATAAAGAAAGGAGTAATTTCATTTATTTTTGCTTTTCTTCTTCTACCGTTTGCTCTAGCTCAAGAGGTTCAAGTTCCTTTAATCGGTAAAATTAGTGGAGAAACACCTATTATCATTCTTGGTATGATTCTTGGATTGATGGATGGTGTTTTCAATCCTTGTGCTCTATCTGTTCTATTCTTTCTAATAGCATATCTAATGGGTTTGGGATCAAGAAGAAAGTGTTTGATTATTGGCATTACTTATTCTTTGATGATTTTTGTCATCTACACTCTTTTCATGTTTGGAATATTGAATGTGATTTACTATGTTGGTAATCTATCATTAATCGAGAAAGTAATTGGAGCAGCTCTAATAATTTTCGGAATAATAGAAATAAAAGATTTCTTTTTCTATGGAAAAGGTTTCTCATTAGAAATTCCAAAATCTGCTTCCCCTTATATAGAAAAGCTAATTAAAGCCGCCACTGTTCCTTCTGCCTTAATTCTAGGATTGTTAGTAGCTTTAGTGGAAATTCCTTGTGCAG
>Ga0080005_119511_pt1 | contig 15105 bp, 20 predicted proteins | sample JossMetagenome_2_FD_69208 | JGI IMG/M metagenome (GOLD analysis project Ga0080005, IMG submission 69208) | Hot spring sediment microbial communities from Joseph's Coat, Yellowstone National Park, USA - JC3_ASED (SPADES assembly) (version 2) | ecosystem: Environmental > Aquatic > Thermal springs >... | reverse complement strand
CAAACCCAGGCGTGCCGCACCTGGAGCAATGCGCCGAGAAAGGCAGTAGGTACATACCACTACCATACACAGTCAAGGGACAGGACATATCCTTCTCAGGCCTGATAGAGGAAGCCCTAAGGCTTGTCAAGAAGGGAACGCCATTACCAGACGTCTGCCTAAGCCTAATCGAAACAGCATACGCAATGCTAGGCGAAATCGTAGAAAGAGGACTAGCCCTAACAGGCAAGAAAGAACTACTGCTAGCTGGCGGCGTCGCCAGAAGCAAGAAGTTAATGAGTGTTATGGATTACATAGCTAGGGAATTCAACGCAAAACTAGGCATTGTACCACCAGAATACGCCGGGGATAATGGAGCTATGATAGCCCTCACAGGGCTTCTAGCCTATAGGGCAGGAATCACGATAGACCCGACAGAGGCAGTGACGAAACAAAGGTGGAGACTAGACGAAGTAGAGACACCATGGTTCGAAAAAGAACCATGGAGAAAAGAAAAACAATTTTTAACGGGATTTTACTAAGGTTGTTTATGTTATGAGCTTGCTGTTACTGTGTATGGGTAGGTTTGGCCGCTCACGGTCGTTAAGTAGCCACTGTATTGAATGCCGACGGCGGCGGTCTGGCTCCCACTGCATGATACTGATGTGGTTGATGGTACGGATACACCACCACTACCAGTCACACTGGTTGCGTTGATGAAGGCACCATTGCTGATTCCTAGTGTTATTGTTATTTGCCCGCCCTGTGTACCAGCTGGCACCTGGACTGGTGAGGAGAAGACGCATGATAGGCTACCCAGCGTGAACCCATTAATCCCAATACCACTACTCGACGGATTACTAACGAGCAACGTCAAGGTGGAACTATTCGTACTAACACCAGTCAACCCAACAGCCTGCACCTGCAACGTAGTTGTAAGACCGCAGCCCTGAAGTTCCTGCTTTAATTGCGTGTTTTGTGCTTGGAGGTTATTAAGCTGTGTTTCGCAGAAGCTATATTGTGATTGTAAGTTATTAAGTTCCGCCTGCAACGTATTGCATCGGGTCTGTAGGTTATCGTACTGAACCTTTAACGTATTATACGACGCCAGCAGGGTGGTGTAATTCTGGTTCGTAATGAACCACAGGGTCCCAAACACGGCGGCAAGTACTAGGAACACCATCGAGAGTATTATCCATCGAGTTTGTGGTGTTGACATAGTACAACTGCTTATTTCAATTCCAGTTAATAAACCCAACCATCAAGATACAATAAAGCATCCATATGAGTGAACATGCAGAGAAAGACTTAAATGATGATGAAGAAACAGAAACCACAGCGGGGTAGGGTAGCCTGGTAGCCTGCGGGGCTCATAAGGGGGCAACCCTTGGGGTACCCCGAGGTCCTGGGTTCAAATCCCAGCCCCGCTACCAAAAAATTATTCTATATTCCTCGGTTTGGTTTTGGAAATTGTTTAACCCCCGTGGGTGTGGATTTGTGGGGCCGCTTGGACGAGGACATCCAAGCCGCTATTCCTCTTTATGTCTGGTGCTCCGCGCCTATACGTTGTTGGAGTATACAACTCTAAAAGCTGCGCACGATTTATTTTCTTGTCATAATACATCAGAATTAACTCCGCTCTTAAACGTCTCAGCGGGTGGTGCATGTATCGCACCACCCGCCTGAGCAGCTTAACCGCATTTTCATTGTGAAATGATAAGACATCAGCCGCTCCTTTGTAAACGTGACCAACTACATTAAATCTTCTAGTAATTATTTCGTTTAATACATCAATTATTCCTTTTGACATTGCGATTTCTACACGAACATAATCACTTTCGTCATCATATTCATACGTTATTGTCCCGTCGCCATCAAGGACCGCTGCCAAAAATCTTTCTATTTTCTCATCATCAAAATCACTGAGTATTTTCCTAATTTCATCGGGATTTAGTTTAATCGGCCATATCCACTCATCATCACTGATCTCTATATAATATCCTAAACTGATCCACTCGGTTACATATCTCATCCCCCGCACTTTCCTTCTCCTCAGCCTGATTGTTAAGTGGGGGTCTTCACCGCGCTCAGCAACACTGGGAAAAAGATTGCGTCTATACTGTTCGATGTCTCTAATTTCAACTCGATGGCTTTTCCGTGTTTTCTTACGTGCATATCACTACATCGCATCCCAAACCAATAGGCATTTTTCAAATCTCTTAGCTCCTTAAGGTCTTTAAGCCAATCACACAACTTTATGCCATATTTTTCATACTTTTTAACGTCGATGCCGATGAATTCAAATAACCTCTTACACATTTCAACCCTGTTCCAACCCAACCTCTTCATCAATCTCTCAATCTCTTCAATAATCTTGGCCATCGTCTTGTTCGGTGCCCACTCGATTCCGCACCTCCTCAGCCATTTATTGATTGTTTTTGTGTTCGTATTCAACGCTTCCTGAATCCAATTCCTCGCTACATTAAGACTCTTAACTGTGTTTAACAACTCACACCTACATTTTTCGTGTGCTAACCATAAATTATGAAACACACGCTTGACCTCATCAGCAACCTCCTTGCCGATTAGCCTACCATCGTGGCATTGGTTTTTAATTAACTCCTCGATCTTCCTCATGGTGCATTCCTTGTCGTTGTTCTCTAGGCACTTCATTGCCTTGCTTACCAACTCGGTGCATGTCTCTATCCTCCCCGCCCGGGTGGGACGAGACGGGGAGGCCTTGTTGCTTGTATCCGAGACTTCCTTGCTAGTCATTGGGCCTTTGCCGACTCTCGGCGGCCCATTGATTTTAAACCCACCCTTGGCTAGGCACTCACTTCGGTGCATTGTCGAAACACCTGTGCTTACTTAACTCACTCATGAGCATCTTGGCTACTTTGCTGCATGGTTCCGCCTCCATGCACTTTTCATGTACAAGGTGCCATAACCCGCAGTCCAAGCCATTATACGTCAACAACCACCCAAGCAACCAAACCACCCCACACCCAACAGTTATTTTAACAACTAGATTTATAAGGCACCACGAAGACTCAACCATTGCTCTGCTCAAGGCAAGCAATGATTACGATGTGCCTAGGAACATTGCTTATTTACACGCCATACATAGGCTGATCGTTATCGACAAACTCAAGAAGCCACTCTGGATCAAGCACAAAACGGCGACGTCAGCAATGCACGCAATACTAATGAAGAGCAACTACAACCACAACAAGCACCTAATCCAACAGCACGTACCGAGAAAAATAATAGAAAAACTACCGAGGGTAGTACTAACGTGAAGATTTAGTCAGTTACTTAATAAAACCCAGGGCACAACAACCGCAAGAGGCAGGTTCAAAATTCCGGCGGGCCCCGCTACCAAGATCTTTTCCATACTTTAAGCAGCAGGTTTGGATTTTGTTCTTGCTTATTAATGCGTTTGCTAACCACTGGTCTGTATTTAGTAGTAAGCTTATCGTGAATATCAAGAAGCCAAGTTATAGAGCTTGATCTTGCCGTACATTTCTAATGACTGTCCAGGATTATGAGTAGTGATGCCGTGATCAAGCTATACCCCATTAGGATCCATAAGGTATTGGATGCGCTTGGGCTTGGTGGGTTGATCCGTATACCGTTGAATATTGCTGGCAGTAATATTATGACGATCGTGTTACTCATGAGTGCGAGGAGTGTGTCTATGGTCGTGTTTAATAGGACAAACCGTTGTACTGCATTATGTTTAGCCTGGAGTTTATGAACATTTATTACTTCTCCATTATGTTCTATCAAGGGTAGTAGTCGCTGAACACACAGAATTGGTTTTTAATCTAGCCGGCTTTAGGCGTTGAGGTATGGGTGGTGTTAGGGTTGGTGTTGCGGGTTTGGGTGTGATGGGTTGGAGGATTGCTAGGAACCTTAGGGATGATGGTTTGTTGGTTGGTGTTTATAATAGGAGTGTTGATAAGGCGTTGAGGTTTGGTAGGGAGTTTGGTGTTGAGGTCTTCAAGATCCCTGCCGATTTGGCGAGGTCTGTTGATGTGGTTATCACGATGCTTAGTGATGATGATGCCGTGAGGTCCATCATAGCTGGTGAGGGTGGTGTGTTGGCTGGTTTGAGGGGTGGTTCGTTGGTTATTGATATGTCCACGATATCGCCGAGTACATCGATTGAGCTTGCGAACCTTATTAGGTCTAGGGGTGGCGAGATGGTTGATGCGCCGGTTATTGGGAGCACATTCACGTAACAAGCACGGCACGGGCTTAACACGGAGAAACCGTAACAATTAACCCAACAGGGTTAAGTTTGCGTTTGTGAACTTTGTACCTGTTGTTCGGTTGTTACATCCATTCCCTCACCCATCCATTTCCTAAACTCCTCCTCCGACACCCTCTTCACATACAATGATGATGGCCCAAAAAACTCTTCCATCTCCTCGAGGGTCGGCACCGTCACTTTTCGCACCGTCTCCTTAGGCACACCTGCATTTTCAAGCTCCTTGGTAAGGTCCTTGAACCAATCCCTAAGTACAAGGAGTACGTTTGCATGGACGTACTTCATTGTTTCAAAGAGTTCCTCGGGGCTGTTTGGGACGTCCTCCTTGAATGCGGAGAGTATGCGCTCGCCAATGCGGATTGCGTCCTCTATATAATTCCTATTGTAATTAATGCCCTCCCTATCCATTATTTCCTTCCATTTCTTGACTGTTTCCACAGCTACCCTCACCCAAGCCACTATGTAGTCCATAATAAGCGTGTAAAGCTCGGGTACCCTGTATGAAAATGCTAGGCGGAATGCAGCGGTAACGACAATACCCTTCATCGTTAGGACATAGAGCTTCCAAGTGCCCCCGCTCTTCCTCTCTATGAACTTGACGTAGCCCAGGTTCCTGGCTTTCTTGAGGGCTGCGTAGATGTACCTAGAGCCGTGCAGGCCCTTCTTCTCGGCGCAGGACTCAATTGCTGTGTAATTGACTGGCTTAGTTGTTTCGACGAACTCCATAGCTAGGCAGTCCAAAACCTTAAACATGTTGATTAAGCTCGTGTCCACGTCCGTGTCCTGGGTTGGGTTGTTTAAACTCATTGGTTTAAGGTTAAATGCGTAGAATTTAAACTTTTCCATCCGTTGTGAATTCCACAGCCCACGGTTACCGCAAATTTCACGTGGTTTATGGAAGTCCCGTGAATTTCACGAGGGGGTATGTTGGGGTACAAATATAAGGGGGTTGTGGAGTTTACACGTGGTGGTTCAAGGATGGTTAGGGTGTACGAGAGGTACCACGTGAAGGTTATGGTGTGGCGTACCGTCAAGTACGTAGCGGCTGTGAGGGATAAGGACATGGTTGAGAAGTTGAGGTCTTTCGATAACCAGAAAGTCATGTTGAGGATAGGCAACATGGTGCTGAACGTGAGGCTCAACTATCACAAGATCGGTGGGTCTAGGTATGTGGTGTTCTTCCTGCCAAAGTCATTGAACCCAACATGGGCGAAGCTACATGAAGAAGGTAGGGAGGTCGATGCCGAGGTTATAGTCCCGAGGGAGGTGACAAACGAGCTTGAGGTGATCCACTCATGACTCAAACTACAAACCTGAGGGACGGGATAAAGCCAGTCAAGCCTCAGGGGGAGACGCCCCGTGCCCCTGGTTCCGAAAACAGGGGCGCCCCTGCCCCGCTGGGCGGTCAAGCGGGGACGGAAAAACAGGAGGGGTGAGACCTATGATTAATGCGGCAGCACTTACTTGGGTTAAGGAGGTTGGTGATAAAAAGGTTTGCTCGCTATATAACGCCGACAGGGAGGAGTGTGACCTCGTGATTGGCGTATTTGACCCAACCCCACTGCTTTTGCTTAGAAATATGCCCCGTTGTGGCGATATTTGGGGCCTCATTCAGTGCAAGGTTGAGGATTGCGAGGAGAGGCAAGTCGTTTGGGACTTCTGCGAGCAGTACGATAAGCTCATAATCACGAACATACTAATGTATCTAGGACACAGCCCTGACAGGTTCAGGATAGTTGATAAAATCTATGAGATCACCGTAAATGATTATGGAGGCACTGATGACTTACCAGAGGATCAATGGGTCATAACGAAGGAGGATGCCGAGGCGTTGGGTCTTAGGTTCCAGCTCGCGGAGTTCTTTGATGAGCATGAATTGGAGGCGTTGAACGTATTGATTAAGCGTGGGTTGGAGACGTACGCAATCAAGGCTGTAATTCAGTTCGACTTCGCAACCTGGAACCCGTACCACGATTATTACTGGGTTGTTGTTTATAGGGGTTACGATAAACCCATCACCATCTACCCCAACCACCCAAAGTACGAGGAAGTGAGGAAGCTCCTGGGTGGTGAGTGATGGAGGAGCAAATAGATAGGCGACTCATAAAGGCGATAATTAGGGAAGTTGCGGATAGAAAGAGGTATGTTGTTCCGTTTGCTGCCGTATTGAATAGACTAAAGGGGATGACAGCGAATGATGGGGAAGCCTATGAGCTGGGGGTTGAGTTGTACAGAGCGTTGAATGAGGGGGCAATCAAATACGCCTACTTAATTGGGAGTAAGCAATCCAGGGTTGTTGTGTCTCCTGCCGAGTTAACAAGTGAGCAGTTGTTTGTCCTGCGTGAGGTGGGGAGACTATACACCACATGGTGCGTTGGTTGCTTAGAAACCCACACCGAGAAGACTGTAGACGCGGTGATTGATGGGTTGGTAAGCATCTTCACAAGGCGTGAGAACCTAGTATCAACCCCTGCATTAGCAGTTTACGTTTTAGCCAAGAATTATGGGTTGAGGGTAGCACCCACGCTCTTCAGCAAAGATCATACCTACGGATATGGTTCCAAATACCTCAAGCCAGTTGAGGCGTTCGAGATAGAGGATGCCGGTGAGGTTATGCATTGGGCATCAGATGAACCTGACAAGATAGAGTTATGGGACTTCAGGTGATGAGTATGAGTGGTCAAGTTAAACCTGATTCTCGCTGGGGGAAGATGGTTCAGTATCAACAACACAACCAACAACCATCGAAGCAACAGCCGGTGAGACAGCAAACACAGCAAACGCAGCCCAAGCAAGGGAGGAAAGACGATCGTGGGGGTTTTGATGGCTTGGTGGTCGACCAAAGGTGCAAGATTAAGATGGGGACTGGAGAAGTGATTGAGGGAATAGTTAGTGCAGCATCTAAATACTGGTACCTTGTGAACGTCGATGGGCAAGTCGTAATCGTGAATAAGGCGCATGTGGTGAGCATCATGCCCCTTCAAAACCCCGCCGCCAATAACCAGCAAGCCACTGTGGGTGGTGGTAATGAGCAAGGACCTAAGTCAAAATGACGCAGGAGTTAATAAAACTATCGCGCCTGTAGCCAAGGGAGGAGAGACCCAAGGTGTTTCACTGCCTAACGAGGTTGTTGAGGGGAAGGAGGGCAGGTTCGTGGCGACGCATGACCTAAATTATGAGAACGGGATCTTCACCATCACCATAAAGGATCGTGAGCAGCCTGGGAGCGAGACCTCGGTCGTCTTCAGGTTATTGCGAACAGGGCTTACTAAGGTCCACACCCACATTGCCGTGTATAACAATGGTAGGCTTATACTTGAGGGTCGTGGGGTCAAGGTCACAAAAATCCTGAAGGCGGTTAGGCAGAGCTTCAACACGAAGGCCATTAGGAAGGATGGACCTATAGCCGACCTGATAAGGAGGGTTTATTCCTTAGTCATTGAGGAATCCAAGAGACTGAGCGCTGAACTGAAGCAGCAACTTAGGCAGAGTCTCCTTGAGGAGTTGAGGAGGAACCAGGAGTTTCTCGACAACCCGCTCCAGTATATTAATACTAAGGTATTAGGCATACTTCATTTCGGGGATGAGATAGCTAAGAAGGCGAGCGTGTTGGGTATTGTAAGTGTAAGACTGCCGTCCAAGAAGAGGGTGAACATTGCAATAACTGGCCCCTCCTCAAGCGGTAAATCAAACATCCTAAAACTCCTAAGCGAATTAATACCCACATCCTGGATACAGGGCAGGAGAATCTTTGCCTATTCCTCGCCAAAGGCTATATTTTACGAGGGCGAGAGCAGGGTTAGGGGTAACGTAATTGAGCACAGGATTAACGTAGCCCACAAAGTCATTATCTACCTTGAGCCAACGCCGTTCTACACAAGGAGTGAGGAGACCTTGATAGGCAGGGAATTACTCAAGTTACTCCTCTCCGATGCTAAGGATGGTGAGCCACTATGCCACAAAGCCGTGGATCCCGAGAAGAAGGTAACGAGGTACTACTGCGTCGAGGGTAAGCCTGTTGTTATCACAACCTTGCCTGACGAGTACGTGGGTTGGCTAAAGGAGCAGGAGATAGTTAGGCTATTGCCGGTAAGTGTTGACCTGAACCCCGAGGTCGAGAGGGGGGTTTTCGAGTTCATGCTCAATGAGGATGAGGAGCAGGAAAAACAATTCAAACAGGCTGCCTTGTTGGTGAGGTTCTTCCTGAGCCTCCTACCCGTTGTTAAGTCGGTTAAGTTGGGCGATGATGCCAAGGAGGTGGTTAGGGATACGTTGGGGAGGTATATTGGGGACACAAAGACTAAGCGCCACATCAGGAGGGCGTTGAGGGATCTGATTGGGTTGGCTGCCGCCTACGAGCTGTTGAACCACACGGCATCCATAATTCAAGAAGGCAAGGAGGTGCCGAAGGTGCTCGATAGTTTGCTTGTCACGGGGAAGTCCGTCAAGTACGTCTGGGACTTGGTGGGTGATGCCATTGTGGGAAAGGCGTTTGGGCAACCGTTTGAAACGGCGGAGGAGAGGATCATCAAAAAAATTGATGAGGCAGGTGGGGCAATGAGGAGGAAGGACATAATTGAAGCAATGAAACCCCTAAGCGAATCCACCGTCAAGAGGTTACTGAATAGGTTGGTTGATGCCGAGGTCTTGGTCAAGTGCCCTGGGAAGAGGGGTCTTTACGCCCTACCTGGCAAGTGCCCCGAGTCCGATCAAATAACGAAATACACCCAGGAGGAGCAGGAAGAAAGCAAGGACCAAGGTGAGGGTGGTCAGTCATGAAACTCCTTTTCATGATGTATCGTGAGGGGGGCTTCGTGGATCGTAATTGGGTCAAAGGTTCAGGTATATATTATAGGGAAGAGATTTGGAGATTTTGGCTCGTGAAGTTTAACATGTATTACACTGCAACACCTGTAAAACTTCTCGACCCCAAATCTACCAAATTTTCCCCTATAATATATAGTAGTGACCCTGTTTTTCTGACCCTTTTGACGTTCGTACGAACGTCAAAGGCTTTTTGGATCAGCTCTAGACTGACCCAAACGACCTTTAGTGATTCTTGGAAAGGGTTGGGAAGAAAGCCCAGGTTGGGTGGTGAGCATGGGTGACGTGGTTGATTTTGCCATAGGGTTCATTAAGGGACTGCACCACAGGGATTTACTGCCTGAAGCCGAGCCTGATGTAAGTACTCGCAGATTCTACCTGGGTAGGGATATCAGAGTCTTGCCGCAAAAACCTGTTGGGTACCATAGTAGGCGCATTGCTTGGTTTGACCGCTTGAATGACTTGGTACACTTCCCACCGGTGGTTGAGTTCACAAAGCCTGGGGATAACAACGCCAGGCCTTATTACCTAAGTGTTGCCGAGGCCAAGGAGAGGTTGGGTGTGACGGGTCATTCGTCTGCCGAGGTCATGCTAAGAGCATTTGAGAAGTTGGGTTATGCCGTCCAAGCAAGCCTAGCCTATACCAAGGCGATCAAGACGGAGGTCTACAGCGGCGAGGTTTATGCCCTTGAGAGGGTTATGCTCGAGTTCGAACCAAAGGACACCAAGGACCTGGGCAAGGTCAAGGAGGCAGTACTCAAGGCGTTAGACATGCTTGGGTCTTATGTTTCGGACCCGATTGTGATCTTCAGTGGTAACAAGTCCTATTACATAGTATTGGAATTGCCGAAGCCCATCAAGGCTGGTGAGTACGACATAAGGGACAGGCTAGACGTGGTGGTTAGGAAAGTAACATTGAGCGAGATCCACAGGGCGTTCTACAACCTGGTTGTTAGGAAGTACCTACGCAACGACCAAGAAATCGTTAGGTGGTTGGATAACCAGGTGGCTGAGCCAAAGAGGTTGCTGAGGATACCTGGGTTTGTGCACGAGGTCACCGGGCAACCAACCCAACTGCTGGATATAGACCTACGCCCAATTGACTTGGACCTAAGCATTATGGAGAAGGCTGTCCTAACTAAGGAAGTCCTCACGGATGTTTGGCCGTTCATTTACAAGATGGACATGCCGAGGATTGGGAAAAGAGCGGTGGACACCGGCCCAAGGGGTCCGAAGTGGGGTTGCTTGCCTGCCTGGGTTAAGGAGTTGATTAATTACTTGGTCGAGACAGGCGAGCTTTGCCACTACGGGCGTTTAGCGGTTGCTGCATGGATGGTTAAGTGTGGGTTCTCTGACGAGGAGGTACACGAGGTCTTCAGACACGCAAGCGACTACAAACAAAGCACTACCCAGTATCACCTCAATGACGTCAAGAAGTACTTCGAAAAGGGAGGCAGGCCTATGTCTTGTGAGACCGTGAGGGAGAAATGCAATGGTTATAAAGTACCCGACATAACCTGCAAACAACACAAGTCACCACCTGAGCCTAAACCCACAGAACCCAAAACCCAGCCCGAGCCCAAGCCTGTTGCGGACACCACTGCAGTGGCTCCCGAACCCAAACCCGAGGCAAAACCCGAGGTCAAGCCAGAAACCAAACCAGTCGAGACTAAACCCGAACCTAAACCCGCCGAGGCTAAGCCTGTTGAGGAGAAGCGAGAAACGGCACCCACCAAACCAATCCAAACCAGGCTCGCCAGGTTCATTGAGAAGCCTAAGGAGGAAAAGCCGGAGACTAAGTCCAGTGAGGAGGCCAGGCAAGCCGGGGAGCCTAGGGAAGAGCGTTTGGTGGTTATCAACGTACCAACCGCCCTCGTTGAGGACGTGGCTAGGGAGTTGAGGGCACCAACCACAATAGCCGAAACCCTGGTGAACTGGGTCATTAATTACCTAAACAGGCCGTGCTGCTGGTCGGTCGGCTTCGAGAGACTAGCCATTGACCTGTCCAGGGCAAGTGATGAGGAGGTGCAATTCGCCCTAGAAACCCTGGGCATTGAGGTCAGGGAGAGGAGGATAACCGATGACGGATTCGCCAGGTTGAGGGCAGTAGTGGGCACCGTAATCAAGTACCTCGAGAGGGCGGGCTTGGTTGAGTACGTGAGGGACCTTGGTGTTGTGAACCTAGCCAGGGGTGGTGATGATGCTTGACCTGGATGAGGTTATCGATAGGCTTAGGGAGTTGGTTGAGGAGCTTAGGGAGGCTAGTGAGAACGGCAGGTGGTACATTGTTGAGGACGTGGTTGAGGAGCTTGAGGGAATCATTAATGACTTGTGGGGCTTGAGCGTGAGGTGTAGGTGCGGTTCACGTGGGACCAGATCGCCGGAAACCCCACCGAGGAAACCCACGGTTTTAGGTAATACCGCAAGGGGTGGTGGGAAATGAAGATCGTGTCCTTCAAACTCCCTGACAACCTCTATAGCGACCTCGAGGAGCTTGCACAAGTATATGCCAGGGGCGACAAAAGCGAGTTCCTTAGGATGTTGATTACTAGGGAGGTGGCTAGGCTCAAGTGCCCAGTATTGTTCCTGGCAGGCTCGGGCAGGATGGCTATTGAGGCAGCAGCCAGCACCGGTGTTAGACCCCTTAACTGGCTGTTGTCGGCAGGCACCTACTACAGAAACGGCAGGTTCGTAATAAACAATGACTTCGACCTAGCCAGGTCGCTGGGTGGCCTCTTGTTCATGGACTCGGGAGCCCAACAATTCTACAAGGACTTCAAGGGGTTTGATTACCCATATTCAGAGAGGGATTACCTGGAGTTCGCACTTAAGGCAGGGGTTGATTACATAGCCACCCTAGACCTGCCGTTGGACATCCTACACCCAAGGGGCTTGCCGATTAAGGACGGCATTAGGAGGACAGTCGAGCATGGTGTGGAACTAGTAGCCCTGGCAGAAGACCTAGGGGTTAGCGACAAGATAGTGCCTGTCCTACAAGGCTTTGATGACCCAAGCCAGTGGTTAGAGTCATTGGATTTATACAAATCGCACGGCATAACCCCTGACAGGTTTAGGTACTGGGGTGTTGGCTCGATATGCATGATGAGGTCGCCACCCCTGGTGCATAAGGTATTGAGTGCCGTTAGGCAGGCGATGCCTGGCGTGAAGTTACACGTGTTTGGGATAAGTATGAACTCACTGAAGAGGGTTTTCCACATAATCAATAGTTACGACACATCAGTGTGGATATACCACGTCAAGATGGAAGGTAGGGTTTACGTGTGGGACCCAGCCGATAGGGCATTCATGAGGTTGAAGGTCGCCTACTGGCACCAATACGGCTCAACCAAGCTCATGAGGGCAAACCTCATGCAAATACTAACCATGCACGAGGACCTATGCAGAGGACTAACCCAGGCACCGCCGGAAACCCCTCCGAAGAGAACCACGAAGCCAGGTAATACCGCAGGTGATAAGCATGGTTGAGGCAGGCAGTGCAGTTAGGTGTGCTGAACAGTTCCTCGAGTACGTGTTGAGCCACAAGGAGGAGTTTCTCGCTAACGTGGTTAGGGGTGATGGTGTGCTTAAGATTACGGCCGCCTCTATCGAGCACTTCGTCAGGGACAACTGCATGCCAAACGGGTGGTGGCGAAAGACCAGCTTCTATATGAGGTTCTACAAGCACTTAATAGCCGAACTCGCCCTCCTCGGTTATGCAGTCTCTTTCGAGGGGAGGGGTATGGGTAGGAGGTTGGTGGCGGTGCCAGTCATCGAGAGCCAAAGGGCATTATCAACATCTTAAAATAGAATGTGGTTAGTTTATGTAATTTAAATTTCCAGCACTTGCCTATTCCTTGATGGATGAGAACTCAAAAATCGTCTATGAGTGGTATAGTGAGCACTCGGCGCTAGCCTCGAGGATTTTCGACGTATTCATGGGTAGGAGAAAGCATTTGCTCGTTGCCGTTGTTGGTAGGCAGGGTGTTGGTAAGACGTCTTACGTCTATCACGCACTAAAGACGGCACTGATCGAGTGGTTATGCATCGCACACGGCAGTGGGGATAACTGCCTCGAGGCTGTTGAGAAGGCGTACGGACCGATCTGCATGAATAAGTACTGCAACGAGCCTGACGGTATCGATATTCGCTATGGTTTAAATATTTACACAGGCACGCAGGGACTCATGAACCTCATCAATGAGGCTGCCGAGCTAGGAAAGGAATTAGCCTCCGGCAACCCTGTCAGGAGGCGTGTTTACTTCCTTGATGACATTTTAGCCAGAACTGCGTACCACCTCGGCGGTGTTTACAGGAAGGCGTACTTCGCCCTTAGGGAGTTGCTTAGGGTGTCTAGGACGATAAGCTCAATAGTAATCATGACCGCACCAACGACAGACTACCTACCACCAGACATCGCCAAGGCGGGTGAGTTGATTGTGGCTAGGTACGGGTACAACACGAGGATTTACGAGAAGCTGAATACGGAGAAGCTCCCGAGGTACATCGGCGGTAGGGAGGTGCTCATCAAAGCCCTGGTTAGGGACTACATTGATGAGGTGCCTGCAAAGGCTGTATTCGGTTTGCCCCAGTGGCTTGATAGGGAGATCACGAGGAGGAAAGGTCAAACCTTGGCGGAACTAGCCAAACTAGTCAGTGAGGGTGGTGGGTCATGAGTGACGTGGTTAGGTACAGGGTGACGAGACTAGATAGGGCATACGAGGAGTGTAAAACAGCAATAAGTGAGGCGTTGACTGAACCAGAGCCTGGGGATGTCAAGAAGGTGCCTATTGGGCTTCTTGAGCCGAAAAAATTCATGGGAGACGTGATCCTACCACTGACCCAGGACTGCCTCGTCGAATTATTGCCCCCGCCCAACGTCCTCATGTTCGAGTACAGGAGGAGGCTACTGAGGGCTTTGCAGTACGAGGGCCTGCCCATAAACCGCCTAGGCCCGAGTATCGTGGACTCACTAATGAGCACCATAACCGCCTGCCTAGAGTCCCGCCTACTCAATAACAAGGAGTTAGAAGGCAGCTACGCAATAATGGAGAGGGAGAGGGAGTACAGGAAGGCGGTGTCCTCGTGTGTCCTGCCCGTCATAAAGATTATGTATGATTTGGCGAGTGAGTACGGGTACGCCCAGGCACAAGGGGAACTTGAGGTGAGGATGTGATGCTCGTGCCCAGGAGGTTGGCTAGGGAGGAGTCAATAGAGGTTTGCCTCAATGAGCTACAGCGCAGGGCAAACTTTCACAACGTCCCAGAACTTGTTTATGCGTTGTCCTACGCGAGGCAGTGCCTAAAGACCATACTGCAGAACGCTGAGCACTCAGAATTGGCTGACCTGTTTGAGGCTGCTTATGGTGAGGACATTAAAAATTTCGTGCCGAGGTGTGTCGATGAGGAGGTGAGGGAGTACTTGAGGAAGGCGGGTGACATAGGCATTGATGAGCATGACGAGCAACTGAGGAGCTACATGGAGTATTTTTGCATCCTCGGGCTTGTCTTCAGGGTCCACGCATTGCCTAGGACCGAGCAAAAGCGTGAGCAATCAGCCAAGGAAAAGAGGGAGGCAATAACCAAGGAGTTGCACGGCAATGGCACTGAGGAGGAATAGCGAAACACCGGCAAGAAAAACAAATTAAAATTAATTGTTTTTAGTTTCTTGCCTTAGCCCTAGCCTTTTTCTTGGGCTTGTTTTTGGGTTTGAGGAATATGGTTTTCCTCTCGGTCTTTGTTGGGTGCCTGGCGATTATGTAGTTCACGGTGTAGCCACGCCTCCTCGCTATCGCCGCAATCGCCTTGATTAGTTTGCCCACACCACCGCCCCTGGTTAGGTCTAGCCCACATAGCTCATAGGCGAGGCTCTTCAGCACGGTTGTTGTCACCTTAAGCTCGCCGTCTCCCGCCAGGACGTTCCTAATGAACTTGCGACTATTGCTCAGTATGTACTCGAGGACGCACCTTGCACAGGCCTGGGTGCGGTTGTTCCCGCCCACCCCAGTGCACGTGGTTGGTTTGTGCTTGACT
>Ga0080005_104848_pt1 | contig 15116 bp, 17 predicted proteins | sample JossMetagenome_2_FD_69208 | JGI IMG/M metagenome (GOLD analysis project Ga0080005, IMG submission 69208) | Hot spring sediment microbial communities from Joseph's Coat, Yellowstone National Park, USA - JC3_ASED (SPADES assembly) (version 2) | ecosystem: Environmental > Aquatic > Thermal springs >... | reverse complement strand
AGCTTCTACACATAAGAGCCGAGATACCCCGCGACAACCCCAAAATCGCCTCCATAGCCGACATATACCCCTCAGCCGACTACGAGGAAAGGGAATGCCACGAGATGTTCGGAATATGGTTCGAAGGCAACCCACACATGGGCAAACGATTCATCCTAGACCCCGACTGTTGCGTAGATGAAAAAACCGGCAAACCGCTTTACCCACTGCGCAAAGACTACAAGGTCCCAGACTGGGGCCTAACGGGTTAAGGCGGCCTCACGAAGACTCAACCAGGTTTAATGCGACTGTGTAACTAGATGTTTATCGTTGTTGATGTTGCGGAACGTAGCCGTGTATTGGGTATCGTCTAAACGCGACTACCGTTTTTCTCTGGTTTGCGTAGGCCACAAGCTGTTCTAGGTTTACGGCTGGCACGTAGGCGATCCTCTTCTCGTCTATGGGGACGCCTATCATCGCCGTCTCGTTCGGCCTAATCACGCCGACGTCTCTCAGCTTCTGTATTAAGTCAACGACGTGGGCTTTTCCGTCTATCTCCACGACGACCTCCCGCTTGTGGTCTAGGTCGAAGAGCCGGATCTGCATACTACCTATCTGCCTCCGGCGGGAAGTAGCCGAAGGACATGTAGACAGCCGGCATGTCGGCTAGTCTGCCGCCCTTCATGGCCTCCACCATGGCGCGGAGGTTGCGCCAGCTGGGAGTCACGAAGCGCATCCGGTGCACCCGTTGCAAACCTGTGGCCCAGAGGTGGACCAGCGTGGCGCCTCTCGTAGCCTCGGCAACTGCGAGGTACTCCCCCGGCTCGGGGTATATGTAGGTGTAGACCCCCAGCACGCCGCCTACCCCCTCCCGCCTGTACTCGGGATTTTTAAATAAAAGCGCCTGGTCGATTACATCGCCCTCCGGAAGAGCCTTTAGGACCTGCTCCACGATAGACATGGATTCGTACATCTCGCGCCACCTAACAAGCGTCCGCGCCCACGCGTCGCCGTCTTTCTCCACCACAACCTCGAAATCCACGTCGCCGTATGCGTCGTAGGGATGAACCTTGCGCACGTCGTAGTCTATACCTGAGGCCCTGGCGAAGGGCCCCACGACGCCCAGCTCCGCTGTCTTCTTCGCGTCGACTATGCCGACGCCCTCCAGCCGGGCCTTGGTAACTGGGTTGTCGAGGAATAGGGTTTTGAAATCCTTCAGCTTCCTCCTCGTCACCTCTAGAAGCCGCTTCACGGCCTCCACATGGTCCGGCTTGACGTCGCGCCGCACCCCGCCGGGGACCGGGTAGGCTATTGTGGTCCGAGCCCCGGCGATCTTGGCGAAGACCTCTGCATACATGTCCATAAGGGCGAAGCCCCACATAAACGCCGTGGTGTGGCCCAGGAAGACGCCCAGCAGAGCCAAGTCGTAGAGATGTGTCCTTACTCTGCTGAGCTCCGCCATCAACACGCGGAGGTACTTGGCGCGCGGCGGCGGCTCGAGGCCGAGGGCCTTCTCCAGGGCAAGAACAAGGGGGTAGGTGATGTTCATTGAATCCATTATGGAGGCCTTCTCCACGAGCGGAATCAGCGTCCAGTAGGGCCGGTTCTCAGCAAGCTTCTCAACCCCCCTATGCACGAAGCCGGGGTCCGGCACCACGTCCACGATTATGTCCCCGTCAACGACGACGAAAAGCCGCATGTGTCCCGACCCGGGGTGTTGCGGCCCCACCACAAGCGTCAGCCCCCGCCCCCCTCCCCTCAGCTCCTCCTCAGACTGGACGAAGAAGGTGCGGCCTACCTCTAGGTTGAAGGGCCACTCAGTTTTCTGCATGGGCTATCTGCTCCTGGACCTTCGTCACGGCTTTTAGGACGGCCTCGGGGGTAGGGGGGCAGCCGGAGACGTAGGCGTGTACCGGCAAGACCTTGGCGGCAGGCACCATGTGGTAGCTTCCGTAGAATACGCCGCCTTTTATGGCGCAGGCGCCCATGGCCACCACGTATTTAGGCTCAGGCATCTGCTCATATATGTATTTTACAAACTTCGCCATCTTGAGGGTGATGGTGCCTTCAATTATGAGGATGTTGCTCTGGCGGAGGCTCCCCATGGGCAACATGCCGAACCTCTCGGCGTCGTAGGCTGAGCCGAATAGGTGGCCCACCTCTACGCCGCAGCAGGCGGTGACGAGATGCGGCGGCCAGAGAGACCACTTGGTGCCCCACCTGGCTAGTCTCGAAACGGCCTGGGAGACAAGGGTCTTCATGATGCTTAACCCTTTATGTTTTTTTAAAGGTTTCTGAAATTTTATATAATTAAAAATTCCGGATATGAGGAGCTTTACTTAGCCAACTGCCTAACCCCACCTCCTTACGTCAGCCAGGAGCTTGAAGTAGCGCCACACCACGGCAACTACGGCGGCGATCGCGACGACGAGAGCCGCCGCAAGCGGGGCGAGGGCTGCGCGGCCGGCGTCGGCGGTCAGCACCGCCACGAGGGCCAGCCCCACCGCCGCCTCCACCACGGTGACTAGGTAGACGTAGCCGAAGTACTGCATGAGGAGGCGTCTCTGGACGGGGCCGTACGGCGGCCCGCCTGCCTCGAACCTCCTCTCCTTGGTTTCTGAGGGCCGCCTCGGCGAGAACAGATACCCGACTACAACTAGGAGAACCAATACTGCGAGAAACAGGGCGATGAACAAGACGACTGCTACCATATCCACGCCGCCAGAAGAGACCAGAGGACAGCCGCCGCCGACAGCGCCAGCAACTGGCCCCAGCCTATCCTAAGCGCCTGGTCAATCCGGTAGCGGGGATATATGGCGCGTACCAGCATCGCCGGCAGGACGAACACCCCCATCTTGGCTAGGGTGATCAACACGCCTAGCACCCCCGCCGCGGGTAGCCAGCCGCCGAGGAACAAAACGGCGCCCAGCAGGGAGAGGACGTAGAGCTTGACGTAGTTAGCGCCGAAGGCGTAGATGAAGAGTGTGGAGCCGTACTCGGTGTAGGGGCCCAGCACCACCTCAGGCTCAGCCTCAGGTATCTCAAAGGGGAAGCGTGTGGTGGCCATCAGTAGGGCCACTAGGTAGACGACGAAGGCTAGGGGGTTCAGCAAGACGCCCCAGAGGCCGCTCTGCGCCTCGACGACCTTGTGCGGGTCGGCGGTGCCGTAGAGGAGGAACATGGCCAAGGCGGCGAGCAGAAGCGGCACTTCGTAGGCCGCGGTCAGCAGTATCTCCCTCATGGCGCCGATGTAGGTGAACTTGTCAGCCTCTGTCCACGCCATAGCCACCACCAACACGGCGACTAGGAGCACCAGCACCACGGCGATGGCGAGGCCGTAGGAATGCGGCGCCATCACGACGCCGGGCGCCGCGGCGATGAAGACGACGGGAATCCCCTCCGCGAAGAAAAGCAGAATAGGCGCGGCGGCGAAAAGCAGTCTGTTGGTGTGGCGCGGCAGGACCAGCTCCGAGAAGACCAGCTTGAAGAGATCCGCCACGGGCTGGAGGAGGCCCCCCAGCGGCTTAGACACGTAGAGCGGGCCGTAACGCCACTGCACCCGCGCCACCAGCTTCCTCTCCAGCCAAATCGCAACCACAAGAAAACCGAAGATACCCAGCACGCCCGGGAATACCAACGCCGCAATTAAATCGCCTGAAAGGGGGAAGGGCAGATCCATATAAGGCTACACCACCCCATTAAAATCTTTGCCTTATGTCAAGAGGCGTAGCGGGAGTTGGGGAATGTAGAAAACTGAAATTTCAGATAAGTAATTTGGTGCCGGGGAGCGGCGCCGCGTCGTCTGGGTCCATCTCGCTCGGCTTCTTATAGACGTCTAGGTCTGTCCATACAATCTCCGTATTGTTGACGTGTTGAAGACTCCCGGTGGGGCACGCGTCTACGCAGTAGCCGCAGAGGATGCATCGGCCCCAGTCGATGCCGGGATACCGCCTCCCATCTGCCTCCAGGTGGAACTTTATGGCCTTTGCGGGGCACACAGCCTCGCAGAGCTGACAGCTGATGCACTTCGACCTGTCGTTTACGATAAATCCCCTCAACCTGTCGCCGTAGTCCCTCCTCTCCTCGGGCCACCGCACAGTTAGAGGCGGCTGAAGAAGCTGTTTGACCGCTGTGGCGAATAGCTTCAAGTGGATTATCATCTCCGCTCAGTTAGGCAAGGCAACGAGGGGTCAACAGGCCCTATGACCTCCCGCCCGGCAATTCTATTAATTTCCTCCACATCTCTGTCTATCACTTTCTGGATGTACTCGATTTCCTCAGGCTTTAGATGTCTAAACCTGCCCTGGAGCTGGAGGAAGCACTTCACATGCTTCCGCCGCGGCACTGGAAGAGTGACCCTAAACTCTCCACGTTCAATCTCATAGTTGACCCAGTATCCGGTTTCAGTGGCTAGTTCTAATACTCTTATCGCGTACTTTGGCTCAAAGCGCCACCCCGGCGTGCAGGACTGCAACACGTGTATGAAGGAGGGGCCGTCCACCTCCATCGCCTTTTTGAACTTGTACACCATGTCGTGGACGTAGGCCGGGTTGGCGGTGGCCACATAGGGCGTCCCATGCGCCGCCGCTATGGCCGCCATGGGTTTCTTGTGGGTCACGTTGCCAGGCACCTTCCTCCCCGCCGGTGAGGTGGTGGCGGAGGCGCCGAAGGGCGTGGTGCCGCTCCTCTGTATGCCGGTGTTCATGTAGCCCTCGTTGTCGTACATGACGTATATCACCTTGTGCCCCCTCTCTAACATGCCGCTGAGAGCTTGGAAACCTATGTCGGCAGTGCCGCCGTCTCCGGCAAACACTACCACGTTTATCCTACGCCCCGGGTCTATCACCCCTCTCCTCTTAAGTGCCTTGATGGCGGCCTCAATGCCCGACGCCACCGAGCCGCCGTTGCCGAACGCCACATGTATCCACGGCACCCCCCAGTTGGTGCGGGGGTACACCACAGTAGACACCTCGGCGCAACCAGTGGGGTTAATGACTATCGTGTCAGGTCCAAACACCTTTAACATATGTCTCGCAATAACGCCTATGGTACAACCAGCGCAGAGGCCGTGGCCAGGTAGGAAGAGCTCCTCGTTTGGAAGCTCGAAGTTGGCGTATTCGTACTGGCCTTGATACTCCTCAGCCGCCTTTATCGCGGTCTTGACTAGATAGTTTCCTCTGATGTACACCGGTATCTTGGCGAAGCGGCCGCCGCTACTCATAGCCTCCCCTCAGCCCAATGGTGTATGTATGGTTGGGAGCCCATAGGCCCTTCAACACCTTTAACGCCGCTTCGTAAATCATGTCGCTGTCGATAGCCCTCATGCCTATCGTCGCCAAGGCGCTGTAGACAGGTCTCTGAAGGGTGGCGGCGAGCTCCATGGCCATAGGCCCTTGGAGATATGCGCCGTGGTTTATAGCTCTGTCTATTACAAACACCTTCTCGGCGGCTTCAAGCGCCTTCTTCAGCTGGTCGCCGGGCCAAGGTCTTATCACCCTCAGCCGCAGTGCGCCAGCCCTCACGCCCTCCCGCCTCAGGCGGTCCACCATCTTCTTTGCCAGGCCGTAGAGCGAGCCGTAAGTCACTATGACGAGCTCTGCGTCCTCCGTGCGGTACGTGTGGAAGAGGCCGTAGCGCCTTCCAAACCTCATGCCGAACTCCTCGTCTACCTCCTCAATAACCTTCTGAGACTCTTTAAGCGTCTCCACTGCTTGCCACCTAATCTCCCAATACCACTCAGGCGTCCCCACGGCCCCCAGCTGAGCTGGGTTATCCACGTCCAGCCTTACCCAGGAGTGGGTTATGGGGGCGAAACGCATAACCTCTTCCTCGTCCTCCGGCACATCCAGCGGCTGAAGCACATGGCTTGTCCAGAACCCGTCGTAGGCCACCACCACCGGTAGATGCACCCGCGAGTCCTCAGCGACGCGGTATGCTTGTATAACTGTGTCGAAAGCCTCCTGGGCGCTTTGCACGATATAGATGATCCAGCCCAGCTCTCGCATAGACATGACGTCGCCGTAGTCGCCCCAGACGTTGATAGGCGCCGAGTAGGCGCGCGACGCTATGCCCATCACAATGGGGAGTCTCAGCCCAACCGCGATGGGTAGGTTTTCGTACATGTACAGCAAACCTTGCGACGACGTTTCGGTAAAGACCCGGGCCCCCATGGCCGAGGCGCCGATGACCGCAGAGATGGCGGAGTGCTCGCTCTCCACCGGGATGTACTCGGCGTCTAATTCGCCGTTGTTTACGTACTCGGCCAGCTTCTCTACGACAGGCGTCTGAGGCGTGATGGGATACGCCGCTATCACCTCAGGCTTGCACATTTTAACGGCGAGCGCCACGGCGTGGTTTCCTGTCAACGCAATACGCTTCTGTGCGACTCTCTTCTCTTTCGGAACTAAGGCCTGCGCCGTCATATCTCTCTCACCATCTTAATCGCTCCGGTTGGGCACACCTCGGCGCATACGCCGCAACCCTTGCAGTACTGATAGTCGAAGTCTATGACCTTCATCCTAAACACCCTGCCCCGCGGGCCTTGCGTCTCCCGCCAAGCCTCCACCACGGCGTCGTCTGGGCAATATAACCAACATTTTCTACACATGATGCATTTGGAGTGGTCAATTACGGGCTTTTCCAGCCTCCATCCGCCCGTCGTGTACAAGAGACTTGAGCCTGGAAACACCGCGCCGGCCTTAGACACCTCAGTCCAGCCAACCAACTCGTAGGGGCCTGTCAAAAAGGCGGAAGTGGTGGAGATGACGCCCTTGGGAGTGGCAGACTTCTCGACCACCTCCGGCGGGATGACCAACGCTGCCTCGTACGCCTCCTTCGTAGCGGCGAAGTTCTCCTCTACGGCTTTGCCAAGTTGAGTCTCAAACGCCGATTTGATGGACTCCAGCCTCGGGAATCCCATCACCTTAGCGAAAGCCCCTGCCAACGGGCCGTTGGGCACTGGCAATTTGACGTGCTTAATCGCGATTCCCACCGCATCTAGCAATACAAGATGGACATCGTTTCTCCCCACCAGTCTCTTGACGTCTTCTGGAGACTTCGCCGTGTTGATAATAACATAGCCGCCTGGCTTCACGGCGTCTATGGCAAATCTCATAAGCTCGATAAGCTTGTCGTCAAAGATCACTACGACGTCTGGAGTCTTGACAGGCTCTTGATCTTCTATAGGCTCTTTGTCTATGGTTAGAAAAGCCTTAACCGGGGCGCCTCTCCTCTCGGCGCCGAACTCAGGGTTGGCAATGGCGTGAAATCCATCAAGAATAGAGGCATTCGCCACGATGTACGTAGCGGTGACTATGCCCTGCCCACCTCGGCCGAGCCATACCGTTTCAATCCGCATATGTATGTCTCGTATGCGCTTTAAAACTCTTTACTTCTATAAAGTATAGATCCAAAGATTGCTTAGGTTGAAATTGTCTTTTATAATAATGAACTAATGTGATAAATAAACCAAAGAGGTGCAACGACACCGAGAGCAACCACGACTGCGGCGACCAAAGGCGGCATGCCCGAGCGGCCGACAGGCATGCTGTCCATAAGTCTAAAGTAGTAAGGGGCCACCAGTACTATATTTGCCAAGACGTAGAGGGCAGGTGCCCAGCCCAGCCTTTCTGCCGTAACGAGAACCAACAACATCTTAGGCCAGAAGCCGAAGAAGGGAGGAAGGCCGATCTGATGGATGGCCAACACTCTGTTGCTCCACGCGGGGCCGCCTGCGGCCAAGGCGTAGAAAAGGCCCAGCTTCCCCAAGGCGTCGGCCAGCACTAAGGTTAGAGCCACCTCGGGGCTGAGCGAGTAGGCAAAGAGGGCGAAGCCGGAGTGGGCCACTGTTGAGTAGGCCAAGACTCGGCGCAGATCTGCGCTGGTCAAGGCGCCTAGGTTGCCGATCAACATCGAGAGGGCGCCTAGAGCCAGAGGGAGCGCCGCGGGGGGAGCAGGCTTTATGGCGAGAAGGGCGAAGGCCGCGGAGAGCTTAGGCAAGCTGGCGAGTATGGCGAGTCCCGCCGGGTGGGCGCGGCCGTAGACGTCGGGAACCCAGAGGAACATGGGCACCACGCCCAGCTCAAGCGCCACGGCGAGGAGAAGGAAGACCTCCCCCAACGGCGACCCCCGCTGACCCATGCCGATGAAGAGGAAGGCAGATGCGAAGGCTGAGATCACCAAATACCTAAAAACCCCCTCAAGGCTCCCTCTGTCCCTGACGGTGGAGAGAAGAGCCGCAGGCGAGAGGATAGCCAACACGAAGCCGAAGGCCTTGAGGTAGGGCGCCTGTTGAAACATAAGATATACGCCAGAGAGAGTCAACGCAGAGGCCAGCCCGGCGTAGTACCTAAACACGCCGCCTCCCACCGCCGCGATGCCGAGATAAAAGGGCAACGCCAAGAGCGCCAGCGGCGTGGCCCCCCACAGGGCCCAACCCACGTAAGCAATAAAGGCGGCGTCCGCCGCAAGGCTCCACCGGCTAAACCCTATCAACAGCCTGGCGGCGAAGTAGAGGGTCAAGATATAGATCATCTCCATACCCCCAACACGATGGCCACCGCTATTATGATAGCCGCCGCCAGACCTGCCACGTAGAGGTAGTAGTCAAGCCTCAGCCCAGCTACGCCGGCCGAAGCCCTGCGGACGAGCGCCACGAGGCCGTCGTGAAGGGCCGCATCCACAAGCCAATCCGCCAAGGTCACTGCATTTGCCACAAGCCGCCACAGAGGCGCCGAGGCTTGCAGAGCCCTGTCCACGGCTTTGTCCACCACGGCCGCCAGCCTCCAGAGGGCGTTAAACGCCGTGGGAGCCACCATGTCGAAAAGCACGGGCAGATAAAACCGCCGCTTGAGTACCTCCACGTCGCCGAGAAACGCCAAGACGCCTCCGGCCAAGGCGAGGAAGAGGACGGGCGGAGGAGCGGCGTATAGCAGAAAGTTTGGCACCACCAAGAGGACAAGGTACGGCACCCACATAGGCTCCCAGTCGCCCACCGTAGGCGCTCGTAGCATCCGCCCCAGGTAGCCCACGGTAAGCGCCGAAACCGCCACAGTCCACAGAGGAGCCTCAGCCTTGGCCAAGGCCCCCGTCGGCAGGATGCCCACCAACATAAGCATCCCCAGCGCAATGGCGATCTTGGCGGCTAGGGGATAGGCTTCGGGAAATCTGCTGTGTGTCACGTGTATCGCGTGGCCCACGGCCATGAAGAGGGCGGCCTTGGCGAAGCCGTGTGCGTATATGAGCAACACCGCCTCGTGGGGATTTTCAAGCGCAATAGCCGTAATCATGCCCAGATAAGACGCCGTCGACGCCGCCAAGACAAGCTTAGGCTCCCTCTGCCCAAGCGCCATGAGACCCGCGGCGAAGGCCGTGGCGGCGCCCACCAGAAACGCCACCTCGGCGGCCCAGCCGGCAAGGAGATGGCCAAGCTTGAGGAGGAGGATAGGCCCAGCCTTTACCATGGTGGAGCTGTGGAGCAACGCGCTCACGGGCGTCGGCGCCGACATCGCCGTCATGAGCCAGTCTGTAAATGGCAACTGGGCAGCCTTGGCGAAGGCTGCGGTGAGGAAAAGCGCAGAGACTAGATCGCCAGCGTGCCTCCAGCCGCTTACGAAAGGCCCGTATCTCAAGGCCATACTGCCCAAGGCAATCAACAACGCCGCGGTGCCCACCTCCACCGTGACGATGGCTCTAAACGCCGAGGAGGAGGGCGGCCAGAGCCAAGTTATGCCGCCCGTCCTCGCGCCGTCGCCCACATACCCCATCTCATCTCCGTCGCGGTAAGTCAAGATGAGCCCCCAGCTGGCTATATCCAAGCCCGCCCACCCCAGCGCCAAGAGGAGCCAGTGGTCCGCCGTCAAAAAGAGCTCCATGGAGCCGAAGAAAACCCCCATCCAGCCCCAGAACCAGCCCAGTCTCTCTGCGCCCTTCATGTAGAAGTGCGAATAAACCACAATAGCCAGGTAGACGCCCGCTACAAACACGGCGAATTGGCTTGGCTTTAGGAAAGGCGTGGAGGGTCCAGCGCCTGTCAAAAGGCCTGCTAGAAACAGAACCGCCGCGGCGACGGCAGCGTAGCCCCTGGCCGCGAGGAGATCCGCCAGAGCCGCCGCAAAGGCGGCGATAAGCAACAGCTCTAGTGCAACCATAGCGGCAGAACGACTAGGAGGACGTAGGGAGCCAAGGCCGACGCCAAAATGGCGGCATACATCTCGGCCGGGTACTCCACGCGGCTCTCCCCGGCTCTATACATCTGGTTGAAGAGGTAGAAGCTGTAAGCCGCCGTGGAGACTAAGGCGAAGACGGCCAGCGCCGCGGCGGAAAGCGCCTGGGGCACCCCAGTTGCCACGTAGGCCTTCCCGACGAGGTTTATGCCGAAGAGCCCAGCCAACGCGACGAAGCCTAAGACCCCAGCCGCCAGGAGGTGCCTATCCCACCGGACCTCGCCAATGGCCCTGGTGTGTAGCGCCACTATGTAAAGCCCGGCCAGCATGAAGAGAGCCGCCTTGGCGAAGGCGTGTCCCACAAACAGCAAGGCAGTCGCGGCGTAGCTCACCTCGACGTCTTTAATAGAGGCCGCCGCCACCAGGAGGCCCATGTTTGCAACTGTGCTGTCCGCCAGCGCCCTCTTGAAGTCTGTCTCGCGAAACACCAGGAGGGAGCCGTAGACCGCGGTCGCGAGGCCGTAGATGAACAAGGTTTCCAGAGGCCAGCCGGCCTCCGCCCTCAGGCGCCAGATCCAGTAGGCCATAAGGCCCACGTGCACCGGCGACAGGAGCGCCGAAAGCGGAGTCGGAGCCTCGGCGTGGGCGTAGGGAAGCCAGAAGTGCACCCCCGCAGTTCCCATCTTTATCAACAGCCCCAACAAGACGAGGACGGAGGCTAGGCCGGTTGCTTTAAAGACATCTGCGGCGAAGGTACCCGAGATCGCTACGCCTATTAGAAACAAAATGGAGCCAACTTGCGCCCATATGAAGTACAGAAGGGCCACGAACCGCCTGTTGCCGTAGCCGAAGTACCAGATCAAGAGGAAGCTCGTGATTATGCTAAGCTCCAGCGCGAGGAAGACAAAGATCAAGTTTTCAAAGAGTATTATGAAGAGGAACGAGAGGACGTAGAAGGCGTGCACTCCGTAATACCAACGTGGCGCGCCGAGGTGTCTGAGGTAGGGCGGCGAGTAAAACGCCACCACGAGACCCAGCACCACGGAGACTGCTAGGAACGGCAATTTGTAGTAATCCACAGCCACCGACACCTCTCCCACGTAGGGCAGGACGCCCAGAGTCTCTTTGCCGGGGATTAAGAAGAGAAACATGGCCGCCATCGAGGCCAAAGCCGCCGGCAGACCCAGCCTCAGGGCCGCTACAGCGACCACGCCGGAGAGGGCGACTGCGAGTAGGAAGACGTTATACATAGCCCTCCTTAGCCAATCTGTAGAGCGCCGCCACCATGAGCACAGTTTCGGCGACTCCCACCACTGCGGCTACCGCAACCAGCGACAAGTCGCCGGAAAACGCGGCGCCCCAGATCCCCGCCATAATCGCCACCTCAGCACCTATGATCACGCGGACAAGCGAGTTTGCGACCGCCACGACCGCCATGCCGCCCGCCAGCAACACCACGAGGAAGATAAGCTCAGTCATGGGAAAGCCTAGTAGCAACTACGAAAGAGAAGAGGAGCAAGACGGCGGCTAGCGGGACGATGAGGGGGTCCACCGAGGCCGCTGCAGCTCTCTGCCCAGCTCCCGGCATCAAGACGAGAGGCAACGCCCCCAGCGCCGCCAAGGCCACAGGCCTCATCTCGACGGTGCGGTTCTCCTCGGAGAGGCCGGCCGCCGCCACTATAACCAAGGTCAAGGCCGCCACCACGTACACAAGCGTAATCAGTATGAAGGCCGCCGAGAACTCAGGATGCAGAACCCATACTGCCCCAGCAACGGCCACCCCTAGAAATGTGAGAGAGACAGCGGCTAGGATGTTATCCCTTGTTCTGATTATGGCTAGGATGAGTAAAAGAGCTACGACAGACACCGCCCAGAGCATGTCAACGCATCAACCCCGCTTTAAAAATTAACCTAACTACATCTCGATAAACAGATAGTCATCTCTTCAGAAGTAAGAAATGAAATATCATGAAAATTAAAGCCGCATCGCTATGTATCTAGCCGCAGACAACACGGCGGTGGCGACGGCCACGGCGGAGAGGAGAAGAGCAGACACGCCGCTGGGGAGGCTGGAGTAGCTTTTCAACACGTTGACCGCCACCGCGTTGCTGAGCGACTGGCCCGCCACCCGCGCCTCGGCAACCAGAGCGGAGGCGGTGCCTCTCCTCGCAGGAGGGACAGACAAAAGGAGAGTGGTGTTGGGCACGATGAAAAAGGCGAAGCCAACCCCCATGAGGAAGAGAAGATGTGGAGAGGGGCTAGAGAGCGCCGCGTGTGAATACGCGAAGAGCGACGCGGCGAGGAGGGCGGCGCCCCCCGCCGACACCGTAGAGGGGGACGTCTTGTCGCTCAGCCGACCCGCCAGAGGCGCAGAGATAGCCATGGCGAGAGCTTGAAGCGCAAGCAACATCCCGGCGTCTTGCGGCGTCATTCCGTACTCCTCTTGAAACAATAGACTAAGCGCAGGCGTCAAAGCCGCCGTGGAGAGATAGTTAAGAAACGCCGCAATCAACAACGCAGAGAACACGAAGCTCCTGAACAGCACAACGTCAACCACCGGACTCCTCTGCCTACTCTCGTAAAGACCTGTAAACACCAACGCCGCAAGTCCCAAACTTGCGAAAAGCGGAGAAGCCGCCGAGACGCCCAACACCACCAACGCCAGCGAAAGCGCAAACAGCGCCGCGCCCACCCAATCAAAACACTCCCCACCCCGCACCTGCCGCGGGGAAGGGCCTCCAGCCAGAACAACCGACGCCAAAAGAAGCGCCAAGGCAGGAAGAAACACAGCCCTCCAGCTGACCTGCGCCAAGAAACCGCCCAGGAACGGCCCCGTGAGGAGCCCCAGATACACAGACATAGAATTTATACCCACGGCGGAGGCCCTCCTATCCGGCGCTACGGCTTGAAAAAGCAAGGCGTTGTTACTTCCAAAAACGGCCGCCAGCCCCACCCCACCCACGGCGAGGGCTCCGCAGAGCATGAGGAAACTAGGCGACAGAGACGCCAAGACGAAGCCGGCCACGGCAAGAAGCAGACCCATCCTAAACACCACAACGTGACCCAACAGATCCGCCGCCCTCCCCAGAGGAAGCACAAACATAGCCACCGCAAGCGTCAAAGCCACAAGAGCCACCACCGAATCCACAGAAGCGGCTCCTAAATCCCTAGCCACAAGAGGCAGAGACACGCCCAAGGCGCTGGTGGAGAAAGGAGCAACAAACGAACTTAAAACCACAGAAACCAAAACCCGATTCACATAGACACATAACCCCCCAAATTAAAGACGTTTCGCCTTAGATCCAAACATCAGGCGGCACCACAGACAGCCTCGCCGTTAGATCAAGCTGGGGATGCGCCCTTTGGATCTTGGATAAGAAACAGAACGCGAAAACAGCGCCCCTCAGCTGGGGAAAGGCCGCCGACGAGATTTCTGACATAGAATTCGGCAGAAACATACGGCTATCTACAACACTTACGGGCTGAGGATAAAGGTGGTGCGGCCGCCGGGACTTTTTGGCGGCTTCTAGCCTGAACCCGGGACCGCCCGGTCTTCAGCCGGGCGCTCTCCCCCGCTGAGCTACGGCCGCCTGCGCTTTGTAGATAGTTTTGGGAATTTTTAAATTTTTAGGCTTATGGCATCCGCTGTTCTGTTTTGCGTCTACTCACCACCGCGTAGTCGTCTGGTCTTACCTTGGTTGCAACGCGTCGTGGCGGTCATTTGCCCTACTGGATGTCTCTCCAAGCGTCTAACAGCCCCTGTGGACACTTGGCGGATTTCAATCTTCCTTCCTCAACATTTACACATACAGCCACGATGTAGCCTGTTGCTGAGTATCTTGGCGTCCAGATAAAACATCTCCGCCTTGCTTTCTTTACTGTAGCCGAAGCCTCCCTCCATCTGCACGGCGCGTCTAGTGACGTCAACGGCGAGCCGGGCGGCGTGAAGCTTAGTCACAGGGGACATTAACATAAACTCCGGCGACTTAGTGTCGTAGAGATACGCCGAGTAGTAAGCCAAGGCTCTTATGGTCTCGACGGAGCCAGCATATCGGCCAGCTCGAAGTGTGCGTTCTGCATCTCCACGAGTCTTTTGCCGAAGACCTCTCTCCGGCGGGCTCAGGTCAAAGCCTCTTCGAAGGCCCCCGCGCTATTCCCAGGGCGACGCCCGATATGGCCACTCTGCCAACGTCAAGCGTGTGCATCACTATTTTCCACCCGCTGTTCACTTCGCTGACCAAGTTGTCGTCGCCGACGACGCAGTCGTTAAACTTGGGCTCGGCAGTGCCAGTCCTCCTGACGCCCAGACGCGCCGAGAGATAAGCCGTAGTCCAGGGCCTCGATAAGCAATTCCTCCATAGGTGCGTCGGCTTAGTGGTTTTAATTATTTGCTTTTTAAAACGCCGGCTTTTTTCGCCAGCGGAGTGGGCTCTTCCGGCACGAGTCCCTCGGGTCTCAGCGCTATTATCGCTAAGGCGATGGCCCCGAAGAGGATATACGCCAGCCAGACTGGGTCGAAGCCTAAGACTGCTGAAAGTTCATATTTGTAGATGTCTATCAACCTACGGAGCGCCACGAATATGAAGACGCCGTTGACTACGCCTAGGTTGTTGCCCATGCCGCCTAGTATCATCATTAGCCAGGGGTAGAAGGTGTAGGTAATTCTGGTGAAGGAACCTGCAAAAACCGCGCCGACGTACAGGGCGTATAGAGCTCCTGCCACGGCTGAAAGAGCACCTCCTATGGCCAACGCCCAAAGCCTCAGCCTAGTCGCAGAGCGGCCCATAACCTCCACGAGCTCTGGGTCTTCTCTGTGGACCCTCAAAGCCCTTCCGTAGGGGGAGCTGGTCACCCTCTCGGTTAGGAGGTACAGCAGAAGCGCCGCCGCGCCCGTCAACAGACTTGCCCCGAGGTAACGCGCGGCGCCTCCGCCGAAGATCTTCTCAAGAAGCGGCGGAAGCGAGACGCCTAGGG
>Ga0080005_137737_pt1 | contig 15141 bp, 17 predicted proteins | sample JossMetagenome_2_FD_69208 | JGI IMG/M metagenome (GOLD analysis project Ga0080005, IMG submission 69208) | Hot spring sediment microbial communities from Joseph's Coat, Yellowstone National Park, USA - JC3_ASED (SPADES assembly) (version 2) | ecosystem: Environmental > Aquatic > Thermal springs >... | reverse complement strand
TGTCTACGTCTTTTCTTGAAACTCCTATCACATAATAACCTTCACTTTTTAATTTCTCTAAAAGAGAACTGCCTATAAAACCTGAAGAACCAGTAATGAGAATATTAAACATATCTACATCTAAATTCTGGAGATTATAAAAAGTTTTCTATCTGCCGACCTCCTCCCCGCCCTTAGAAGGGTCAAGGTTTGTCGTTTGTTTTTATCATATGGTGCCTCGTTCTTGTTTAAAACAAAAAACTTATTCTCTTTTTTCAAACTCCTTAACAAACCTACTGACTAGTCCTAACACTTCCTTAATCTTAGGTAAAAAAGCGGATAAGGGAATATAGTAAGTATTCTCCAGGCTTATGTCTGGTTCCCTTGAGGCGATAACTATTAAATAACTTTTATCACACGACCTTAATTCCCTCAAACCTTCCAGTTCTTCCGTAAGTTGGTCTTTGTCTATATCGTTACCGCTCTTGACCTCAAAGCCTATGCATAAGCTCTTCAATTCGGCATCCGTAGCTATATATAACGCATCTATAGCCCTATCGTTGGGCAGTTTAACTTCCTTAGAGGAGTACTTTATGTCGATAATCTTCCTAGCCCAATCGTCGGCATTAGCTTGTAAAAGCGTCATTACGAAGTTAGGGTTGTAAACTATTATCGTCTGTATTATGTCGTGTACATATACAAGGTTAGAATAGTTGGCTATCGTTCCTTGACCCTCCTTACTACCTCTGAAGGTAATCTGTAGAATACTTTATAGAAGTAGGAGTAGAGGTCTGGTTGAAGTTTCTTGCTAACTACAAATAGTTTATCAAATACTTCACCTATGGGCGGTACACTCTCGTTTCTCCATATTAGGTCACTCAAATACTCCTTATTTGATGAAAGTATGAAGTCCTCAGGATGGTCGTCGTTAGCTCCGAAGTAAGGCGGGTCGTAAATGTGTTTCATCACTTCCGTGTTCTCTGAGATTTCGTTAAGCAATAACTTGTTATGCTCCAACAATAGTCTAATTGAGTTCCTTCTCACCTTAGTTAGGACTGATCCCAATACTCTGGGATTATCGAAATTGCTCCATATGTATTTAGGTAAAGCCTCTTTAAGGAATATGAGCATTGCGTTAAAGGCCTCAACTGTACCGTCCTCTGGGATTATTAGATAGTCCGAAGCCCTCAGAACAGGCTTTATTGTGACTACGTCAGAAGGTGAGGTATCTATCAGTATGAAGTCATATTTTTCTCTGAAGTTCTCTAATTCTTTTTTAACTGCAAACTCATCGAACATTGGAAAGTATCCCTTAAACATTGCATGAAAAGTAGATACGTAAGATCCTGGAATTATGTCTAATGAAACTTTTAATTCTCCCTTAGAAGTCTTGGAGACGTGGGTAAAGTTCTCTACAATTACGTCCGATATCTCCCTTATTAGGGCGTAAGCACTCCTATCCGATTCTGGTCTTATAGACTGTTGTAGTATTTCCTTCCTTCTCTCCTCCTTAACGAATATCTGTGTTAGCGACATTTGTGGGTCAAAGTCTATCAGCAATACTCTATAGTTTACGGCTAAGCCCATTCCAAGAACTGCCGTTAGCGTAGTCTTACCCACACCACCTTTGAAGTTATGTATAGCAACGACTTTACCGTTCATTCCACCACCCCGAATTCCTCCTTAGAGTAAAGCTTCATGTTTCCTTTAACGAACTTATAGAAGAGTTCCTCCAGTTGTTGTTTGTTTAAATAAGAAGATAGCAGGGGTTCTACTACATTATGCCAGTTTATTGATAGGTTTTTGAAGGCTATCTGGAAGTTCCTCCAAACTTCTACCATGGTAAGAATGGCCTCTTCATCAAGTTTCTTCTCTTCATAGAGTTGTTTAATTTCTGGGCAGTTGGATAACATCTCCTCCTTTAGTTTGGCTACGGTCTGTAACCATTTTTCATGATTCATTCTGGTTATCTATTCTGCAGGCGAGCTAACTTCAGTATTAAACTGGAGAGTTGGCTGTTGTTTAGCCTCTTCTTCCTCAGCCTTTTGCCATTCCTCAGTGAATGGATACTCATCGCTCTCGCTATTCTCTTCTTGTTCAATCTCACTTTCGCTATGCTCTCTCTCAATAGTTTCGACTTCTTCTCCTTCTTTCTCCTTTTCTGGCTTTTCAATATCCTCTGCATTGGACTTTTTCTTTGACCTGGACGCTTTCTTCTCCATCTTAATCTTATTAATGGCTTGAGAAACGGCTATTTTATGATCCAAAATTAGTTGTAATAGATCGTCTCTCTCTAAGACTTTCCTACCGTTTTTATCAGTAATTAAGCTAGATAATTCCGACTTGGGAATACGTTTGTCCAGGTCTAGCAAGTTCTTCTCTTTCAATAATCGATAAATATCGTAAGCCTTTCTGATACCTATTTTGCCCTTTTTCTCGTCTCCGATATATTGAATTAACCATTGTGCTTCTTTCTTAATCTGAAGATATTTTCTAATGGTATCTTCGTTTATCTGAACGTCTGGGGCTAATCTTTTCAGTTCTTCTTTTATCTCTCTAGATTCCTGTACTGCTGAAATTTTATCAGTATCTGTTGGTAAAATTCTGGCACTAGTGCCAGAATTTTGTTCATTTTTGGTTTCATTTTTCTGTTCTTCAAATTTTTCAGTTATTTGTGCTTTGAGAGCTTTCTTCTTCTCTGCAATTTTATCAATTAATGCGACTATTTCGTCCCTACTTAGGTGCCTTCTTTTAAGATTAAAGCTCGCGATCATATCTAGTTCTTCTTCTCTCCCAGAAGTCTCGTAAATTTCGACTGGTATCTCCTTAAGTCCCAACTCCTTTGCTATCCTAAACCTAGTATAACCATCTAGAATCTCGTAGTTCTTATTGACAGTGATAGGGTCTAAGAAGCCCAATTGTTGTATCGATCCCTTAAGCTCCTCGTAGCTGTTGTTCTCTGGCATCAATTCTTTATACTCTGGTACTTCTTTAATGTTATCAATACTGACCTTGGTTATGGTAATTAGATTAGCCATCACTCGTTCACCAGTTTTTTCAATAGCTCTAAGTATTGCTTTCCTTTTTCAGTTAATTTAAAATATTCTTTCCCATCTTTCACTTCTTTTGTTACCATTCCATCTAACAGCAACCTATCTAGTGACCTGTAGAGTTTGTTGTGGGTTAAATTTAGTTTTTGTAACAATTCTCTTTTTGTACTTTCATTTTTTTCTAACTGTTTCAGAACTTGGATATAATATAGGGGATACATGTTTTGTGGCATGCTTCCTCCGCATACTATTATGCGATGGTATTAATAAAGTTTTCGGTTTACGGAAAACAAGATATGCAAGTCCCACAAAGGCAGAGTAAAATTTTTAAATATAGATAACTATGAATGACTATGTACGAGCTGTTAAAGGTCGAAAAAAGTGCAGAAAAAACAAGGAAAAAGCATAGAGGAGGAGAAGTAATTTACCTAGACACAGTAACATACAAAAGAAGTATCGATTAACCCACTAAAATATGGAGGTGTGGAAGAAATTGAATAATTTTTTATCTAATTCTGATATAGAAATCTATTTTACGGCTTTGGAATGTGAAAAATTACTAAAAAATAAAGATATACAGACTTTACTGGAATGTAATGAACACGGAATTGATATATATCTAATAAAAGCATTAAACGAATTATTATTGACCATTAATACTATTACTGCTACTTCAATGTTTGCTCGTAGTGTTACGCTTAATAATTCAGCAGTTATGAGCATGAATTATGGTGTTATTTCTAATCCCGTTCCCGTACTTGTCCCTCCAGTAAACAATATTTATATAGGAACCACTCTCAAATCTATAATACAGAAAGCGGAAGAAATTCTTCAGAAACTACCAAATACGAAACAAGAGATAATTTCCGAGCTTCTTTCATACGCATACACTAATTCTGTTGCATTAAACACTTACCTTGAACGTGAGGCTAAAAACATATATAGAGAAATAAGGTTGAGGAGAAAACTGAAGGATGTAAGGAGGAAAATAGTACAACAACAGCAGATACTCGATAAAATCCACCCGATTTTCCTAAATAAGGTTAAGCCTGAGGATTTCATGGATAAAAATCACTTCTTGAGGTATTGGGTAATAAAGAAAAGTATGCTTAAGAATAAATTGTCCCCAATAGAGTATAAAGAATCTAAGAACTATATAATCCAACGAGTAAGCTATAGAATCGAGTATAATAATGATATATCCAATGCAAGTATAATAATAGGCACTGATGATAGTAGCGGTAAATTATTTGTAGACATAGTTGATGGTTCTGTAGATATAAACAATGTCGATGACGCTGTTAGGTTTCTATTGGAATATACAGCGGAGTTTGATGAATATGTGAAACACCTTCAAGAAAAAGGAACTGCTGATGGAGTAGTAAGAATACAAGGAGATTTAAAAATGAGAATATACGATACTTACGAAAAAGATGTAGCTGAGAGGATATTATACACGTACTTTGATGATTTAGTTTGGTACTTGTATAAAAAGAAAGTAGCAATGAGGTTACTTAAAAAATATATAATGTCGCCTATGCCAATATCTCTCAGGAATTTAATAGGGCAGAAATCATATCTCAATGAAACAAGATTAAAGGAGGACTTCATAATGGATTTGATCACACATTACCCGAACGTAGTAAACAAATTTATTTCAAGGCATACAAGCAACTATAAATTATACCTAGGTAGACCTCCTCACCCACATATAGTCAGCATAAGTAACGCTGTCAGATTAGACCAAAGAGAGTTCGCCGTAACAAAATTGAGCAAAATAATTGTAAAACATCCAGAACACGGGGTTAGAGAAATTCCGCTACCAAATTTTGCAATTGTATCATTTTTTATCTGAACTTATTTTTCAAGTTCCACATTTTTTCCATGTTAAAACTTTTATTGATGCTGGCTTAGTATATAATTAGGCTGTCAAAAGATGAAAATTTATTCTAAGGGTAGAGAAGCAACAGTTACGTTCATAACGTCTCAAGGTGTTGTGTTTACTGTAGGTCATTTCTACAGAGGTGAGCCAGTCCTAATTGAGAATAGAATACCAGTAAAGACGTTTTCTATAGCAAAAATTATGGATTATTACATAGGTGTTGCACCGATTAGAATGGGTGCCACAATAGCTATAGAACCGCTTGATTATGATATGCAAATTATGATAAAGGGAGATACAGTAAAATATGGTAGGTTAATAAAACCGCTTAATGCCTTCTTCTGGCTTACAAATATCCCAGTAACTAAAGGTGAAAGTGGTGCCCCAGTATTGGACATGGAGGGGAAAATAATAGGGTATGTAACTCATGCTTCACCTAATGGGTCTATTATAAGGCCTTTCAATGATATGTTGGTAAAAACTATTCAATCAGTGTCTGAAAAAGCAAAATTAATTAATCCGCCATCAGAAGAAGAAAACGAAAATGAGCAGCAACAATAATATACAAGTTATACTTACAGCTGCAGGTTATGCGACTAGGTTCACTCCTTGGTCATACGTGATGCCTAAGGAGATGCTTCCTGTTTATAATGGTTCGTTTTTTGTACCTGCTATACAATATGTGTTTGAACAATTATACGACCTCGGTCTTAGGGACTTTGTAATTGTTATTAGGAAGAATAAAGACGCGATAATTAACCATTTTTCTATAGACTGGAGTTATGTGAATATGTTAGCTAAAAAAGAAAAATATAAGGAAGCGGAAAGATTGGCTGGGTTCTTTAAAAAAATTGAAGATAGTAGAATACAATTTGTGACACAAAAATACGAAGGGTTCGGTGGTGCTGTATTATCCGCTAAAGACGTTGTAGATAAGGATAAAGTGTTCATAGCTGCACCAGATATGATAATAGATTTAAAATACATCCCGAAAGATAATACAATATTCGTATCTTATTCTAACGAACCGCAAAAATACGGTGTGGTACAAATAAGTACAGATTTTAAAGTGATAGAAATTATTGAAAAACCTATGTACCCGACTACTCATTATATATTTCTAGGTTACGCGTTATTATCAACAAGGATATTCGATTATCTAAGCAGTTTAAAACCAGATAAAAACGGAGAGATTCAACTAACTCCTGCTATATCCAATTTTGCACAAAATTATGAAGTGAAAGTGGAATTTATTGATAAATGGTTCGATATAGGAACCCCAGAATCTTATCTGGAATACTTTAAAGGTTTATAGATAAATACAAGAAAGTTTTTTATATTAACCTATTTATAAAAATGGGGGTTAAGGGGACGGAAAACCTCACCCATTAGGGCGAGGAAGAGGTTAAGGTTAGCAAGCTTTTTATATTTTTAAATAAACATATCATTTGTCATGGATAAAAAGTCTAAGATAATAATAGGACTACTTGCAGCTTCTGTAGTCGCTATAACTGTACTTTTGTTTATAGAAAAGAAAACAACTTCATCTCATGTACCAACCCCATCTCCAACCCCAACCCCGACATCACTTTTAGGCCCGACCCAAAGCCCACCCCCAACCCCAACACCCACTAGCACACCATCTCCAACCCCAACCCCCACCCCCAGTTCTTTACCTCCATCTACTTTAACACCAGCGTCTAATGTGTTCAGTTATCTCAATGGAATATTACAGGTTTCTGTCAATTATCAATATCCTACGTATATAGGGTATAAAACACGGTTACCAAATGGTAATCAACTTCTTCTATTACCAGTCCCTCAGGGCACCGGTTCTGGTGGAAACGGTTGTGCTACATTATTAGATTATGATCTGTTACCATATGTAATATCACTGGAGTCGGGTTACACTGGTGGGCCGTTCTGTCAACCTATGGGCAACTCATACGCTATTTACAATGGTTTTATTGTATTCAATTTACCACCTCCAGGTGCATGTGTTCGTTTTTCACTAATTGGATGTGTACCAATGCCCGATATCTTCGCTATATCTGTCCAAACCAATAAAGGTTCGTTAGCATATGTGTTACAAGATATTACACTACCACAAAACATATTGTCTCAACTACCTTTTAATGCTCAGTATTGGTCTTCAAATCCAAACTATTTCCGTGTACTAGGTTATGGTGGAGCTCAGGATCAATTCATTACTCTAAACAGTGTTACCAGTAATGGCCAACCTTCAGCTTACGAATATTGGACTGTAGTCACATACCCGTTGCAAATACAACCCTTCTACTCAGGTCCTTCTCCACCCAGTTCACTTCTCAATACAGGATATTTCTTTAACTTGTTAGATCTTCTTTATATTCCCGTGAGTGAAGTAACACAAGTTACTGGAGTTCAAGCGTATACTGTAACAGGATATGTATCCAGAACTTTAATAGGTGTTGCGTATTCACCTAACGCAATAACACAAACATCAACAACGCTGAATAAATATACCTATAAATACTACACATATGAGCAGTTACAGGAAATATGGCAACAAATCAAAGCCCGTTTCGGGAATATTGCTGGTTTTACTACTTACCTCAATTATGGTATAGACCTAACCAATATGAATACAGTTATAGTTTCTCCTCGCGGTTCTTTAAGTCAGTTATTACAATGGGCTCAACAGAATGGACTGATAAAGGGATATACTACATTATTCCCAGGGCCTATATTCCCAAGTTCCGCACTTCCAGGCTTCACCTAACAACAAACCTCGTCCTTTCAGGGCGGGGAGGAGGTAACACAGAGAGAAAAAGATTTTATTTTTAAAGATTTATAATTACCACGATTATTATGGACACAGGAAGTATAGCACTAATATTAGCAGTAATTGCTTTTGTAGCGGTTATAATATACATATTGTTCCTTTTTAACATAATTCCGATATCAGCCCAAACACCAACACCCACTCCAACTTTTACTCCAACACCAACCTCAACACCAGTTTTCACTCCAACCCCCACCCCAGCAACAGTCACCGTAACATATGTTTCCTTAAGTGGCAGTGTATCAACCATAACACTACCACAGCAATCAGGAACTACGATCGAGATCCAGCAGGGTGCTTCTCTGATTTTATCTGGTACAGTCCAGCCTAACCAAACCGTAACAGTTTACATTTATGCCCCCAATGGACAGTTGGTATACCAACAATCGGCTGTCGCGGGTACTAACGGTCAATTTTCAATGACAATACCATCATCCAATGCAACGCCTGGCGTGACATACATTGTTATGCTCAGCTTGGGAAGCAATTATTATTTCTACGTGGCAGTATTGGCTCCAAGTCAATCACCGTCAAGTTCACCAATACCACAGCCTGGATATGGAAAAATATCCATTTCATACACATATGGTAATATCGTGTTACCACAGCAAGCAGGAACCACTATAACTGTACCGCAGAACTCATCTCTCAACATAATTGGGCAAGTTAATCCAAACCAACAGGTGTTTGTAGCTATATATGTTATTCCTCAGGGTCTACCAGTATACTATTCAACTGTTACTTCCAATTCTGATGGTTACTTCGAGTTGATAATTCCTCTAAACAATTTCACATCGGGACAGAAATATCTAATGAACTTCAACCTCTGTTACCAATACCCATCAAACTGTCCATTCTCAAACAATTATTATTTCTATTTCTATACAATTGGGGGTTAAGGGGATAAAAACTTCATCCCTTCCATGACGGGGAGGAAGTCACGTGTCCTGACAAAACAAACAACAAGCCTCGCCACTTCCATGACGGGGAGGAGGAGGTAAGATTTAAATTTTTATAACATTACAATTTGTTAGAGGTTATTATGGATAAAAGAGACGTTGCGATTATAATAAGCCTGTTGGCAATAAGCCTCCTCGTAATTGTTTATATTTATTATATCAAAACACACACTGTGGCATTTCCTGGTCCTGCTACATCTCAACCTCCAGGTCAATTACCATCAAGTACGCCCGCCCCACCAACTACACCTGCCCCATGTAACCAACTAATTCCCGCCTTAATCCAAGTTCCAAATACAATTTTGCCTGCGATTAATTTGACTGCAAATTATGCCGTTAACGTAAGTTGCGGCCTATTGGGTGCACAGAACGCGTCATATGAGATCAACACCTACATGGGGTCCTGTGTCTATGCCAACTCTTTTGGACAACCAAATTCAATTAGCACACTTAAGATCTTTCTTTTCGAGGGAACTGTCACCGACGCAAATGGTAACCCAGTGTGCTACGTACCATTGTCGTATCAACTGAGTTTATCAGCCCCAAACCCCATCGCATTACCTCTGACATATTGCTCGATTTACGGCTGTAACACAATAGGTCCATACATGCAACTATCGTTTAATGTTGTAGGTGACTCACAGACCGACGTAAATGGTCATTTTAAGGTATACCTCTTAGCGACCGCGTCGTTATATAGTCAACTGTCGCAAGGTCAATTAGATATTATCTGTAGTCCCCTTGGTTCGCTAGGTGTACAAGGTAGTTGTTATACATTTGATCAGAACCCGATCCAAGCTGTCATAAAGGTTTGTGTCCAAGGTGCAGATGGAAACTGTGTTGCAAGTATTCCACCCGCTGAGGTAACAACACAAATAAACGTGTATTCTACATTCTCGATATTTAAGCAGTTCTCTTTTTAAAGCTGATGGGGAGGTGATCAGATTATGAAAATCAACCTTTCAGATAAAAAGACGTTATTCATATTGTTAGGAGTTGCAGCCATAGCAATTATAGCCGTAGTTATTTACTTTTTGTATACTACATTTGTAAATCCTGTGGCACCAGGAGGTCCCTTATCATCTCAGTACAATCAATGTCTATCACAAGAGAAGCAATTGTATGAGACATATTTAACCACTCTCAATTCATACATTCAGCAGGATCAACAGCAAAACGTGGCACTTACAGCTCCACAAATCGCGAATCTTAACGCAATACAATCGCAAATTGACTCTCTCTATAAAGAATGTTTATCAATGTTAGAGTCATACATGTCTCAGACTGACGCGATACAGACCCTCAAGAACGGAATCGTGAAGGTAATCCTCACTGCAGCCGATGTAGCAGCGGTAGGACTCGCTTTACCAGCTCTCGCGTATGGTGTCAGAAAAGCTATATCTATTCTTAAGAAGCCCCTTAGTGGAGGGGCTACTACACAAGTGTTGTCGCAAGCCCTAGTTTTGGCGAATTTGGACGCGGGGCGTATCTCAAACGTATATGCATCTACACTATCATATTCTGTGAATCAGATGTATTATATACAGTATAGTGATACACAAACCTTCTTTGACATCCTTGTTACTGAGGGTATCCTGGAGGCTGAACTTGCACAGGTACTTGAGGCCGAGATTTTGGCAGAACAGCAGGAATTATTCGACTTCGTCAGTGATGAGTTACCGCCCCCACCACCTATACCTCCTCCAGACTTTTTGTTCAGAAAGAGATCCACACGTTAGTTCCTCCTTCTCAACCGTCATCCCTGGGTAACATTTTTATTTTTTTCCATACTAACATAATATGAGCAACATGAATAAGTGGATTATCATACTTCTCGGTCTAGCTGCCGTAGCAATAGCCATAATGTCATACTTCCTTCTAACTAAGAAGCAGATAGTCGTTCAAGCTGCCTTAGGACAATCCCAAACCGTTACCCTAAGTAACAACAATCCGAGCCAATCAGTCACTCTAAACATTCCCTATAATGACACAATAGGGATAACCGTGAACATATCCAATGCAGTACCGAATTCTTCATACACCGTATCGCTTAGTACTGGTACATCGACGACTATTACCACTGATTCGAGTGGATCTGGTTCCACAAGTTTATCTATACCCAACGTTACCAGTTCAACTACAGTTACACTTAGCATCAGTGGTCCTGGCATCTCTTCGCAGTTTACGTTGACCATAAACCTGAATGTAGCATATAACCCGACGTTGACTGTAAGTGTAGGAGGAAGTACATATACCCTGTCCAATTCATCCAGATCTGCATCAGCAAATCTGTCCGCAACAAGTGCAACTCTATCGTTTACGTTGAGTAATGCACCTCCTGGTGCAACTTATACAGTTACCAAGTCGTTGAGTTATATATCTGGTACCTCACTAACTTCTCCGACAACCTCCCAATTTACCGAGACCGTTGGAAGTAATGGAAGTGTGTCATGGAGTGATACCGTATCCATACCGAGCAGTTACAACGGCCTGAAAGTAACCTATACTGTAACTGGGCCCGGCATAGTTAATTCCTTCAGCTTCACATTGGTCTTAACATCGCCATACAATCCTACCGCGACTATAGCAATATCGTACTAGGCGGTATTTATGGCTAAGGCTAGCAAGGTATTGGCCATATTACTAGGGATAGCGATAGTTGCATTAATAATATATTATTTTATATTGCACAGGAAAGTGGCTCCATCTCCATCTCCAACACCATCTAGCACATCATCACCATCCTCAACATCGCCTCTAACTCCAACACCATCTAGCACATCATCACCATCCTCAACATCGCCTCTAACTCCAACACCATCTAGCACAACACCATCTCCAACACCAACATCATCACCATCCTCAACATCGCCTCTAACTCCATCATCTCCATCATCCCCATCAGCTAATCCAATAGTAACGATAACACTGAATTATTGACAAAACAAACAATAAACCTCGCCCTTCCAGGGCGGTGAGGTGCTCAGAAAATTTTTAAGTATGTCCATTTATATTATCAGTATGATTTTAAGGAAAGTAACAGAGAACGTTTTTCAATCCGATTTCGAATATGCGGCTTCTAATTATAATAATTTTAAGTACGTAGTTTCAGTAGCAATCGAGCATAACTATCCATGGAATACGCTTTATATACCGCAAGTAGATGGGGCTCCAATAGATTTTTGGAACTTACTTAGGGTCGTTTCTTTAGCATATATTGCTGACGTATATGGCGACAAGACTTTAATTTATTGTAATGTTGGTATCTCACGTTCAGTCGCTTATTCCCTAGCATATCTCATTTCAAAAGGACACGATTTAGAGAGTGCTAAAAAGGCAATGGGGATTAATTATCTTCTTCATGCAAATATAGAAAAAAGTCTGCGTCTATTCGAAAGTAGAATGAAGGACAAGTTTTTCAATAAGCTATTCAGATACGCACTAATTCAGATGGAAGCACTGCAGAACGATTCACCAGTATCAGAGGACAGAATAAAAACCGTTAAAAAGTACGTGAGTAACGGTTCTAGGGTTCTTATTATAGGTTGCACCTCTCCAGAATACGAGATATTTAGTAAACTTTATGACGTAGAGTGTATTCACTTAAACGCACTAGGTAAAGTGGGGAAATTCATGATGTTCGAATATAACGACTACCCTGATAATTATTTTGATGCTGTCCTCGCATTCGATACGTTAGAACACATGTATGCTCCGTTTATTACGATAGGCGAAATAAGGAGAATACTTAAGGAAGGAGGAATATTCTATCATTCCACACCTACTATTAGTGAAGAAATGAAAATACCCTGGCATGTTTCATTATTTTCTGCTGATACTTGGAAGTGGTTGTTTGACTGGTGGGACTTTAAAATTCTGGAAGAAAGAGTGAACCCAGACAGGATAACTCAGGTACTTCGTAAAGAAAAGTATACAAAATTTGAATCTTATCATAAATTAGTAGGAATTTATTAAAAATTGAAAATTAGGGCGTAGTTCACATCCAAAAAGGAAGATAAGAAAAAGATGAGAAGGTAATATGTATAAGCGAAAACTTTTTTACACTCTAAGACAAACTATTTTTGATGTCAGCAAATCCTAACGAAAATGAAAAAAAGAAAGATGATGTTATAGATGATATTATTGAAAAGGAAAAGAAAGAGTTGGAGCTTGAATATTTAAGGAGTATAATAGAAGATCACAAAGAGAGTAGAAAGCCTTCATTATTCCGAAGGTTCGGCTACGGTGCTTTAGGAGCTTTAGGCGGTGGACTGTTCGGAATAGCGTTAGCAGTAATAGCTACTTCATTGAATCCTAACGCTCCAGCATACGTATCAGCACTTCCAGAGCTATTCGCATTAGGTGGAGGAGCTATAGGATTCGCTCTTGGAGAGAAAGCATAAAAGTAATATCTTCTTTTTTGGTATTTTCTTTTTATCAAAATTGGGGGTTCAAAGGGGGTGGAAAACCTCGCTCCTTCTAGGGGCGGGGCTTGTCGTTAGTTTGTCAAAAAGATTTTTAAATTTTCATGTACTTGTTAGTGTGAGAAAGTATGCTTTTGGAACAAAAAGAAGTGTTTTCACAACCTCAGATAGTAACATTACTATCCCCCATCAGAGATAGAGAGTACTTGAAGAGTTTAGTTAATCCGACATCCACAGCACCAGACGCTGGCCTCGGTGTAATAGACAACGTATTCTTCTTCGTTGCTGGTCATTACCCTGGAGGACTATCGGCTACATCAGTACCAGAGGACAGGACATACTTGGTGTGGTTCGGTTCGCCTGCTGGTACTACAGACAATAACCCCAAGTACAGCATATTTTATGCTAAGGTACACCCAGACAAGTACAAACCAGGTGCACCAGCGTCACAATGGTTAGACCCACCAGTCCTTCTAGTAAGTTACGACCAAATATCCAGAGACGTAGTGAATTGGGCGGATAACGTCTTTACTGCTGCTGGTTATACACCATCCTCACCAGGAGTAATAAATGTACCTAACAACAATAGTCTTGTATATGTTACTAACTATGGCTATGTTAATTATGCTGGAGCACCGTCAACAATAACTCTTAATTTCACTGGAACACCAGAACTGAAACAACTCCACATGATATACGATATGCTAGACGACACAGTATTGATGTACTTCTCCATCATGGTGCCTAACTGGAACCCCGCAACGAAGGCACAATACGTATATAAATTCCCCGTATCTTTACTAAAGTCGCAGCAGTCAATAAACCAATATGCCGTATCTGGTTTAACACCGACTACGACCTCCACACCTCCACCTAATGATAAACCATACTTCCTCGGCGGGTTAAAATTTGAAGACGTGATAGAGCAAACTATCGGGGCTGCTATTAATGTTGGTTTTGATAATACACTGCAGATGCAATCAGCTCCACAGTTTACAATTTCGTTTGACTGGTACGAACTAGGTGGGTTTATGGGTTATAAACCATCAAATGGATTTTTACCCGCAATTTATGTTGGTAACCCATTATATACGACCCTTTATAATTATCCTTATGGAAATTCATTAATGGCAATCGCTTTTGCAGATATTCATAAAAACCCTGCACAACCACAAACATATTATCAACCAATAATTACTAATTATGGAGTCACATTCCCTGCTTTCAATAATTTACCAGAGAATTTAGAGAGTTGTCCATCATCCTATAACGGTTCTTCATATTATTGTATTCCAATACTTGGTTTCGCGGGTCAGTTAGATACGTTTGACCTGGGGTTAAACATAGATAAGTTCGGTTCTATAGTGCCTGGCGAATCATTCGGTATTCACGGTACATACATAATACCAATTACATTACCTCCAAGACCAGACTGGGGAGGAATATCAAGCATGAGAATGAAAATGTTGTACGTCGCACCAATATTCCACCAATTCCAAGGTTATGGCGGTTTGACATTCGCATGGACGAGAGATAGCGTTGAAATCCCATACTACCCAGAGATGGGCACATGTAGACCATATTTAACTACGTTACCAGATGGTAAATTGAAGGTGACGATGGGTGGTTATTATGCTGATAATTACATAGACGGAACAGCCATTTATATAGACAAATCTGTCATATCTCCGAAAGGTAAAACCTTGGTAACAGTACCATCCTTTATATTTGGACAAACTTCCCCTGGAGGTAGTTATTATGTAATATCAGGGGGTCCGAGTAACCAAGGAGTTGTTTCACATGGAGTTGTAACATATACATTTGGAAAGAAATACGCAAGGATTTATTACAATTTTAATCCTGGTAATCCTGTTTTTGTTAATATATATACAAGATATAGATCAAAATCTGCACCAGATTTACAACAAATGTATGGTAACTCGCCAACCTCACAGAATACTGCACAATATCTCCCATATGTAGAAAGGAACTTCGGTACTCTTATATATGCCACTGACTATAG
>Ga0080005_145973_pt1 | contig 15153 bp, 18 predicted proteins | sample JossMetagenome_2_FD_69208 | JGI IMG/M metagenome (GOLD analysis project Ga0080005, IMG submission 69208) | Hot spring sediment microbial communities from Joseph's Coat, Yellowstone National Park, USA - JC3_ASED (SPADES assembly) (version 2) | ecosystem: Environmental > Aquatic > Thermal springs >... | reverse complement strand
TGGTTTCTGCATGAAATACCAAATCATTTTTTTCTAAATATTTATTTATAATAATTTCATTTGTAATAGAATCTTTTCCAGCAATTAATAGAAAATTATTTGTTGTAAACATCCATCTAAACTTCTCATACCATTTTTTATTTCTCTTAATTTCTTCTTTCTTTTTTTCAATAATTATTTTTTCTTCAATATTATTTAATTTTTCTTCAAATTCTTTTAGTAAATTTTCTATTTTCTGTTTTTTATTTTTTAATTCTTTTATTTTTTCATATATTTCATTTATATTTTCATATATACTTTTTCTAGTATCAATTTTTATTTCCATTTTTCCAACAAATATTATAAAAAGCACATTTTTTACATTTTTCAGAGAATTTTTTTCCAGGATCTTCCTTTTTATCTATCATATCAATTATTTTATCCTTTATATCAAGTATTTTCTTTATTTCATTATTATTTCTAAATTCTATTTCAATTTTACGATTGTCTTTTGCATATAATAGTATACCCTTTCTTATATCATAATTTGGAAATTCATCCTTCAATAATAAATAATATGAATATAATTGTGTAATATGTTCCCTTCTAAAAAAACCAGATTTTATTTCATAAGGTATCATATAATTTTTATATATTTCCAATCTATCAATTCTTCCAACTATATTATATTTTAAAGATGTAACATCAAATTCTGTTTTTATTTTTGGTTCTAAAAGTTCCCATAATTCTATTCCATATACATCTTTATCTTTCATAAAATTATATACATTTTTTGCCCTATCTTCTATATCTTTTATTACATAACTATATGCCTTTATTTTTATATCATTTTTATCTAAATTTAAATTTTTTATTTGTTCTTCAAATTCTTTTATTGATTCTTCTAATAATTTTGTTAAAAAACTATTATATAAATTTAATATTTTTTCATATTCAAAAAATTCTTTTATATTAAATATTATTTCTTTTTCTTTTTCATTTATTTTATCAAATAAAGAATGAACAATAGATCCAAATATTTTTTGTTCATTATCTTCTTCAGAATATTCCAAAACTCTTTTTAGATAAACTTTTCTAGGACAAAACATATAATCTGTTATATCTGTTACTCTAACAAAAATATCATTTAATTCCACGCTCTAATTATATTTTTAATATTTATAAAATATAACATCGATATATTTTGGATGAAAATAAAAACATGGATTGATAAAAATACTTGTATTGGTTGTGGAACATGTATTGCGGTTGCACCAGAAATATATGAATTTGATTCTGATGGAAAAGCAAAAGCAAAAGTTGAAATTATTGAAGATCAAAATTTAATACAAAAAGCAAGAGATGCTGAAGTAGCATGCCCAACACATTCAGTTAAAATAGAAGAAATAAATGATTAATGAATGAAATATATAGTAGATATTGATTATAGTAAATGTATAAATTGTTTGGCATGTTATTTAATAAACAAAAATATTTTTTCAATAGAAAATAATAGAATAGTAATAAAAAACAACATAATTTCTTCTGAAAAGGATATAGAAGATATAAAAATTGCTGCAAATATATGCCCTACCAATGCTATATATTACCAGGAGATATTGGATAAAGATTAATAAATTATGAAATATTACTTTAAAATATGGCATTCTATGATACAATTATAACATTGCTGAACAACATTGGATTCTTTAATGTTATATTACCATTTCTACTAGTTTATGCTATAATGTATGGTATATTAAGTAAGTATAAAATACTTGGTGATCCTTTTGCTGAGGGGGATAAAGGAAAAACTACAAGGAGTTTAATATCAATTGTATCTGCAGCTACTGGATTTTTTATAGTTGCATCTTCAAATGTTGTATTATCATTAAAAATACTAATTCCATATATAGTATTATTCTTATTAACAGTATTTTTCCTTATATTGGCAATTTCTCCATTTTTACAGAAAGAAGAAAAGAGCGGAGAAATACAAATAGGTAATAGAACAAGAACAATATTATTAGCATCTACAATAATTATCTTTACATTAATGATAATATTTATACTTGGCTTATATAATTATATTAATTTATCATTAACATCTACAGTAATTTCTTCATTACAAACATATATAGAAACAATAGTAGTTCTTGCAATAATGTTAGGAATAGCATATTGGGCCGTGAAACCTGAAAAAGGCCAACAATCAGAACCTCCAAAATCAAGATGATAACAAACATAGGTCCATTATCACAACAAATTACTTCTATTCAGGTGAATTTTAATCAGATATTATCACAATATGGAATCATAGATGTAGTTTTACCATTTTTATTAATATTTTCTTTAGTATTTATGTTATTAGAATTATCTAATTTATTGAAGACAAGTCCTAATGATGTTGTAGGTAGAAAACTAAGCGCTTTATTTGCCTTCGGATTTGCCCTCTTATCATTATATAATCAAAATTTAATAAAATGGTTAGTATCTTTTATTCCCAATGCTACTATAGTTATACTTGTATTCTTTTTATTAGCTATTACACTAGCACTTACAAATAAAAAGGTACCTGGAGTATTAAGAGCCTTCTTTGCCTTCCTTATTGTAGGAATAATATTATGGCTAACTATAAATTCTTTAAGTATAACAGGATCTTCTACAAAATCCCCATTAACATATTATTTATTAGCTGAAATTAACTCACTTATGCAATCGGGTATATTATCATCATTGATTACGGTTGTAACTATATTTATATTCCTAATCTTAGTAATTATGTGGGTAATTAGTAGTGGAGAAAAGAAAGAGGAAGAAGAAGGAGAAATTAAAGGCCCATTATTAGTAAGATCTAGGTAAAATGGACATTTCATCATTTATTTATACTTTATTTTCAGAATATGGTATATTTACATTTTTAGCACCATTTTTATTGGTATTTTCATTATTATATGGATCTCTTAGAAAAATTGGTTTATTTGGAAGAGATAGTCCTAATAAAGAAAAATTATATGCAATAATTTCCATAGTAATAACATTTTATTATCTATATGATATATCTGCTGTTATATTTACATCAAACTTTATATCATTCTTCTTTTTTGAAATACTTGTTATATTTTTCATTTTAATGATAATTGCATTAATGGCCGGTATATCAGAACCTTATGAAGGAGATGAAGAATTTCAGAAATATAAACAATCTTCTCATAATGTTATTGTTGGACTTATAACTCTCGCTATTCTATTTGCATTCCTATACGCATCTTCAGTAAATTTCAGTGGATTTGGAGAAGCTGCTCAAAATATAATATTAGAAATAATAGTTATATTAATATCTAGTGGTTTACTTCCAATTATTGTAATAGTAGGAATTTTAATTGGGGTCCTATATTGGTTATTTCATAAACCAGGACCTCAAAAGAAAAAAGTTAAGGGAAAATACCTTTTCATAGCACCTGCAGAAGCTCTATATGAGATACCAGAAAATCTAAAAAAGAAATAATAATCATTATAAAAATTTTTTATTATATAAATTAATGGCAGTATTTATATCTAAGGATAAAAAAATAGGAGATATTGTCGAATACATAAAAAAGGGGGAAGATATAATTGTAACAGATAATAATGGAAAATTCTTGGGAGTATTAGAAAACTCTAAAGCAATTAGATATTTATACAGGCCAGATACAAAAATTGAAAAGGTTATAAATAAAATAAAACCATTAAAAACAAATAATATAATCGATATAGTAGAGAAATTAATAAATTCCAATTCTAGAATAACTTTTGTAAGAGAAGATGGACAAATAAAGATAGTTAATATATATGACATATTAAAAGAAATATTAAATGATAAAGATATATTAGGAAAAATGAATTTAAATGAAATAATAAATGAAGCTTATACAATATATGAAGATGAAAATATTAAAAAAGCAATTGGTATAATAAAAGATAAAGGTGTATCTAGATTAGTAGTATTAGATAAAAATAATAAAGTATCCGGAATAATTTCATTAACAGATATTCTAAAATATATGCTAATTGATAATAGTAACAATATAAGAACTCCGAATGAAAAGGATTTTGATATAAAGATAAAATCTATAATGAGTAGCAAATTAATATTTGCAAATAAAGATGATGATATAAAGAAAATAATTAATTTAATGATAGAAAATAGAGTATTTTCATTACCAATATTAGATAATGGAAATTTGGTCGGTATAATAACTGCAAAAGATATATTAATAAATTATTTACAATATAAAAAGGAAAAAGAATATAATTTAGTTGTCCATGGAGTACCTTTAGATGAAATAGATATAAATTATATAAGGAAATTGTATGAGAAATTTTACAAAAAATATAGAAATATTTTAGGAGAAAATATAAGATTATTATTACACATTAAAAAGATAAATGAAGATAAAGAAAATAAAAAAATATATTATCAAATTAGAGCAAAATTAATATATAATAATGGCAAATTCTCAATTGATGATCATGGATATGATCTATATTCAACAATAAAGGACATATTTTCAATATTAGAAAACGAAGCAGAAAAAGTAAAACATAAAAATGAAGAAAAGTATATGCTTGAGAGTATGTTTAAAAATGATATAATATATTATCTATAAAAGATGATATTAATACCTGGAGATAGCTTAAAGAAAAAAGATATTAATTCATATGAAAGGGATAATAATAATTATTCAAAATATATATTATTAGTAAACGAAGATAAAACTGCAAGGCTTTTTGGATATTATATGCCAGAAGTAAATGATATTATAATTGGAAAAGTAATTGATGTATTATCTAATGGATGGATAGTTGATATAAATTCTCCATATGTAGGAAAACTCTCTTTAAAAGATACTGGAGTAGATCCTAATGATTTATATACCTATGGTGATTATATATTATGCCAAATTGTAAAAATGACAAAAAATAAATTAATAGATTTAGAGATTAAGAAAAAGGAAAAATTAAATGACGGATTAATATTAAAAATAGACCCTGCAAGAATTCCAAGATTAATTGGAAAAAACTCCTCAATGTTAAATTTAATTAAAGAATATTTAAAGATAGATATAATAATTGGAAAAAATGGTAGAGTATATTTAAATGGCGATATAAATAATGTATTAAAGGCAGTAGATATTATTAGATTTGTTATAAATAATTCTTATAAAAGGGGCTTAACTGAAAAGGTTAAAGAAATTTTGGAAAATAAATAAAAATGGTAAAAAGATTTGATGGTAGAGAATATAATGAAGTAAGAAAAATAAATATAAAGTTAAATGTAGTAGATAATGCAAAAGGATCTGCAATATTTTCATTTGGTGATACTGTTGCATTAGCTGCTGTATATGGACCAAAACCTTCAAAAATGTCTTTGGATTATGATAAAGCATTCTTAAGGGTTAGATATAATATGTTAACATTTTCTACACCTGAAAGAAAGAAACCTACACCAAGTAGAAGAGAAATTGAATTATCTGAAGCAATTAAAAGGGCATTAGAACCTGCATTATTATTAGAAGAAATTCCTGGAAGTATTATAGATATATATATTGAAATATTAAATGCGGATGCTGGAACAAGGACTGCAAGTATAAATGCTGCATCTTTGGCATTATCTTTAGCAGGTATTCCAATGAAAGATTTAGTAGTAGGTTTAGCAGTTGGAAAAATTGGAGAAAAAATTGTAGCAGATTTAAATAAAGAAGAAGAAGATTATGATTCAGAAAAATTAAAAAATGATCCTGAGAAATCAAAATATATAGAATATTATGGAGAAGGAAGGGCTACAGATATACCAGTTGCAATAATTCCTTCTGAGAAGAAATTTACTTTAATACAATTAGATGGAGAAATTTCAAGTAAAGAATTAAATGATGCATTAAATTTAGCATTGGAAAAAGCTTTAGAAATAAAAGATTTAATGAAGAATACTATATTAAAGCATTTATCTTCAAATAATTTTATTTATTAGTATTTTTTATAATAACCTTTATAAAGTACAAAATATTCTTAAATCATATGAGGAAAAATTATAAATATCTTATGATGTTAATTTTTATTTTAAACTTTACCAACATTTATTCACAATCAAATAATTATGCTTCTACATGGTATAATGAATATATAGGTACATTACATATGGATAAACAATTATTAGAAGCATTTACTAGTATACTTTATCAATATTTAGGCCCTTTAGCACCAATTATTATAAAAAGTTTTCCATATTTAGTCTCATTTTTTGCTTTATTTTTTATAGTTAGAAGACTCTTAAATATTATTCATGAAGATTTAGGACATAAAAATACTATAATTGCAGCAATAATATCTGTAATCGCTACATATCTTTTTTGGCCTTTTGTTATACCTATATTAATTGTTGCATTTATAATAAAAGTATTTAGAGTTGGTAAATCTAAACTGGAAAGATTTAAAGAAAGCTTAGGCAAGATTAATCCTGGATTAAAGAGTATCTTCTCAAGAACAACATCAGATATTAAGGATTTTGATAAAGATGCAAATAAAATTCTAAAAGATATAAATAAACTAATTAAAATAATAAATCATCCTTACATAAGAAACTTATTAAATTCTATAGAAAAAGATATAAAAACTTTAAATAATATAATACTCCAACTATTAAAAGAAACTGAAAATAAAAAATTAACTCCATATATATTAACAGCTTATTCATCAAAATTTAATATGACATATAATAATGCTAAATATAAAATCAAACAGTTAAATGGAATAATAAATACTATGTTTAGCAATCCTTCTTTATTAAGAAGGTTTGGAAATAAAATATTTAGAACAAATAAATTTACACCAAAGTATTTGGTAGAATTAAGAAATATATCAAACGACTTGACTACGAGATTAAATACTACATATAAAGAAGGTCAGAAAATATTCGCAGATTTAAATAGATTGTTAATTTCTGCAGAAGCTATTAGTAGGAAATATGAAATTGAAATAAATAATACTTTAAAAAGAAATCTTAGTAACAAAGCTCCAAGAAGAGAAATACAAAAAATAGAAAACGCTACTGTTACTTTTTATAAAGATTGGAAGATATCTCCATTAAAAAAAATGGAAATATTATCTAAAATGGATAAATCTACAAAAAAATTATCTAAATCTTTACGTAAAAAAGGAAATCCAAACAGATTAAAAAACTTGACCGATGAATATTATAAGAAAACATTTAAATCAATTAGAAGTAGTATCTCAAAACCCCCTAAAAAACGTTAATTAGAGCTAATTTGTGAGAGTGTTACATTCTTATTGAACTATTTACAAGGGTACAATATTCATAGTATCTAATTATAGAGCATTTAAAATTATTAAAAAATAAAATGATAAAATTGCATTTAAGAAGCTCACATCTTTAGAAGGATCTATTAATAATATATCTTTCACTATCCTACAGCTGATCTAGAAGATCTAAATAAACTTTACAAAAGACATCTTAATTTTTCATTTTCCAAATATTAAGGAAGATCTCTTCTTTGAAATTCTCCAGCATAATTTATTAATCTTTCTAAACATAGAGAAATATGAAATTTAAATAAAGAATTAAATGATGCATTAAATTTAGCATTGGAAAAAGCTTTAGAAATAAAAGATCTAATGAAAAAATCTATTTTACACGAATATAAGATTAGTAATCTATAGTTATTCATACTTTTAGTATAAGATATATATTTTACAAACTTTTTCGAAATTTAATTGCTCTTTTCAATTTTTATTATCTTTGTTTAAATATTAAGAACTAATTTTTGAATTTTACCATTTAAAAAAAACAATTTTTATAAATTTCAAAATACTATAAACGTAAAATGAAAATTAATAATTATGTTAAATATTTACTAACTTTGATATTATTACCGGTTATAAATATTTATGCTCAAGCATCAGGAAATTTGAATCAAATTATTTCTCAAGCTCAACAAGAAGCATCCGGTCTTTCACCTTTCCTTAATTTGTCTTCTATCATAAACTCTCCAATAATAAAGTCTCTAGCAAAAGCCCTTGGATCATCTTTTTTAGGTTTCGCACTTCCTTTTCTATTTGTTTTTGGAGTACTTACTTTTGTAACATATGAAACTAAAAAAGAAATAAATAGACCTTTAATTTTAATTTATTTCATTATCGATCTTCTTGCCACAATATTTTTTCCTGCAATATTGATTTTACTTGCAATTATTTTATTTATCGTCTTATTACTTTTTGGATTTTATAGACTTTTTTATGCTGTTACAAGAAGTACAATAGGGGGTATTGCAGGAGCTATTATTACTGCTCTTATTTTGTATGCTTTATTAACCAATCATACTAATATTATGGGATTCCTATTTTCACCAGCTTTTTATATCCTTTTATTTATATTTTTTATTTTTATAATATTTGTTTATGGTTACAAAAGCTCACAGTCAAGTGATATAAAGAACCTAAAGAAAATTATATATCATATACATACACCCCAAGATGTTAAAAACTTCCAAAACAATCTTAGCAGTAGAGTTAACAATTTTAAGCAATCTGTCAACCAACTGCAAAACGAGTTCTCAAGTTTTGTTGGTACTTTACAAGGCTATTTAGGACACCAACGGCCACTCAGAAATATTGACGACCTCATAAACTTATTAAGAGATATTAGAGATAATATTAATAAATTTATTAATAAATATGAAAAATATAAAACACTTCTTGATCAGATAGAAACTTCTATAAACATACGCCATAAAGAACCATTAAGATCATATTTACTAAAAATTTTAGAAAAAGAAGGAAGAAAAGAGATAGAAAATATAGCAAGAACGGCCTCTCAAAAATATCAAAGTGAATGCAATTTCTTACTTGCAAATAAAAACAAAATAAAAAATTTAGCACTAAACAACATAAGAAATCCAGCACAAAGGCGGAGATATGACAGAACAATTGATCATATATTTGATGACATAGAGGACGTTGTAAATAATCTTCCGATATAAAATCCCCAAAAACACTATAAGAAATACTAAGAAATCTAGTCTATTCTCAGCAGTCTCATATGTTTCTTCATAATGAAGTTAAAAATTATATAGAAAAGCATTAGAAAAATCTCTAATAATTTTGAAAACATCTAAACAAATAAATAAAATATCTATCTAAAAGATTATACCTTTAATATAATTTTTATTCTAAAGCAAACTTTTTAATTGCCAAACTTTCTGCATAATCATCTATATCTGTTGTAATTATATATCCAATAGATACTTCATGTAACTTATGACCAGCTCTTCCAATCCTTTGTATTAACCTCATAACCTGTCTAGGTGAATTATATTGAATTACAGCATCAACATATCCAATATCTATACCAAGTTCTAAAGAAGATGTTGCAATAATTGCTTTAATTTTTCCTTCTTTAAATAATCTTTCATTCCTCTCCCTTACTTCTCTTGATAAAGAACTATGATGTATTTCAATCTTATATTCAGGTAACCAAACCTTAAATCTTGAAGACAACAGTTCTGCCATTTCTCTTGTATTTACAAATATTATTACAGATTTATGTTTATCCAATATTTCTTTTATTTTTCTTAAACTCCATGCTATTTTTGGATTCCAATTATATTTTCTTGCCAATTCTAAATCATCTTCACTAATTTCCGGATAATATACTTCTATATGATATTTTTTCTCTGCATACCAATATGCAATTTTATAATTTCTATATCCAAAAATAAATTTTGCAGCTTCATCCAAATCTCCAATTGTTGCAGATAATGCAATCCTTTGAAATTCTCCAGCATAATTTACCAATCTTTCCAAACCTAAAGATAATTGTATTCCTCTTTTTTCATTTAATAATTCATGTAATTCATCTACAATAACATATTTTACAGTTTTTAATTGTTCTCTTAATCTTTTTCCTAAAAATAATATTTGAAAAGTTTCTGGAGTTGTTATTAAAAATTCTACAGGTTTTTTAGATAATCTAACTCTTTCTTTTTCTTCTGTATCTCCATGTCTAACTGCAACAGATATACCCAAATTATCACCCCACCATTTTATTCTATCTAATACATCTCTATTCAATGCTCTTAATGGTGATATATAAATTCCCAATAATTGGTTTTCAATACCTTTTTCCTTTAATTCCAATATTTTTGAAAATACAGGCAATATAGCAGCTTCTGTTTTTCCAGATCCTGTGGGAGCAACAATTAAAGTATTATTTCCACTTAATATTTCAGGAATTGCTATTTTTTGAATTGGATAGAAATCTTTAAATTTTTTAAAGAATAATTCTTCTATTTTCTTATTTAAATTATATTCCATAGATATGTATAGTATTTCATTATTATTTTATAAATCATGATATAGTCAAAAAAAGAAAACAATAAATAAATGTTAAAAAGAGAAAAATAAGATAATTAAGGAAAAGTTTAAAGAAAATTAATTATCTGAAGTCCAAAAAGTTCTAATATATTTTTAACTATTTTTCTTCAATTAAAATTCCATCTAATGTATATACTTCATATTTTTCTATTCCTTTTGCAATAGGACCCTGAAATTCTCCAACATCCCATAATCCTGCTAAATCAGAAAATGCAGGTAAAATTATAATTATCTTATTATCTTTATACCCAATTACAAAAACTTTTTCATATATACTTTCTCCAATACTTGTAGAAATACTTTTTGCAAAATGATGATGTCCAATAACATAATATTTTCCATTTAATTTTGTATTTAAATTCCCATGCGTAAATATAACATTTTTTATTCTTAATGCCTTCAAAATTTTAACATTATTTATTCCAGAAACTAATTCTTCAATATCGCCATCATGATTTCCCTTTATTATATATATTTTCTTGAAATATTGAGATATTTCATTTACAAAGTATGGAATATCTGACATTTCTTGCAAACTTGTTTCAGGTATATTGTGTTTTAAATCTCCATCAATAATTAAATATTTTATTTTATATTTTTCATAAATTTTCCTTATTTTATTTATATAATAATTTACTTGAGAAGGAATATTTATTCCCTTTTTATATAATTCTCTTTCAATACCAATATGTAAATCGGAAATAACTAAAATTTTATCAAAAAATATTAAACCCTCAGTTCCAGTAAATTTAAGCATTAATTAAAATACTCTTTATTTGATTTATATCTTTTGCATTCTTTATTTTTTCCTTTATTTCTTTCACTTTATCTATATTATCAATCAGTAAAACAATATCTCCTAAGGCTTGTCCAGGTATCCCCTTATTAAATCTAACCCTTAAATTTCCTTTATTTCCATGTATATCAACAATCTTTCCAATAAAAATCTTCTTTCCAGGACTTACCCATATTACATGCTTTCCAATATATTTACTTGCCTCATATTTATCATTTATATTCTCAAACTTTACTATTACCTGATTTGGATATATATGATGTCTACCCATCCTATAATTTAATATTACTCCCTTCATCTCTATTTTGATATATAATAATCTTTAAATATTTTATTTAGCACACCAATAACATTACTATCTAAATAATTTAATCCATCTTTACTAATATCTTTAATCATTTCTTCCCTATATTTTGGATCATTAAATGTAGCAATCTTATTTCCATTATAATCATATACATCAATTCCATTTTCTGTTACTATATATAATTTAGATTTTGATAAATATAGATCATAATTTTTATTTTTTTCTTTATCTATTATAGAATACTTAAATCTCAATAGCATTTCTTCCATCTTATTTTCAATTAAATTTCTTATATTTCTAATATGATATAGCAAAGATTCTTTTAATTTTTCCAATTCAATTATATCATACTTCTTTTCTTTATAATTCTTAATATCATTTTCTAGATTTTCTAATCCACTATATTCTATTGGCATTCTTTCTTTTACATAATTGTTATATTCAACATTAAATAAATCCTGGAACTTTGTTTTTAATTCTTCATAAATTAATATATAATTATCTATAATCTTCTTTTCATTTTCTTTATCGATAATTTGCTTAATATTTTTCATTTCAGATATAAATTTCTCAGCTTTTTCAAATACATTCATTAAATCTTCATATTTATATTCACTAACTTTACCATGTTCAAAATCTTTTCTCATTTTCCATACTTCAGATAATATATTTACATATTCAATATTCAATATTCCTTTATCTACAAATAATTTTTTTAACATATAAGGAGTTTCTTTTGGATCTCCTGGTAATAAACCATAATCCATTATTACTGCCTGAGCAGAAGTAACCATTGCAACTGCCAAATCTTCAACTATCAAATTATTTATCATATTTTTTAATTTATTTCTAGCTTCTTTCAATGCATTCTCTGCAGCAGTTATATATTTATTAGCAGCTTCTTGCGATGGTTTTAAAATTCCTTTCAATAATAATTGTTTCCATGCAATAAACATTCCTCTATCATATAAAGGTATTCCATCCCTTAAGAATGTAATTATTACTGGATTTGATTCTGACATTGCTAACCAAAATTCTGTTAAAGTATAAACTTGTGGATGTAATTCTTTATTAGAATTTACCAATATTTTTGCCTCCATTGCCTTATTTATTATTAAATCCATTAATTTTATTTTCAATTCTTCAAATGTATGTTGTTTAACATCAGTATCATCAATTACAACATATACATCTACATCAGAAGATTCAACACTTCTTCCTTTTACTTGAGAACCTGCTAAAACATATGCAACAACATATCTTTGTAATATATCAATTATTAATTTCTTATGAACACTTGTTAACCTAAATATTTCAAATATTCCTTTATCATATATTACATTTCCAATTGTTAATAAATCCAACAGTTCAAATCTTGAGTCCATTGCAATATTTTTTATATCTTCAATTAATAAAACATGTAACCATATATCTAACTTTTCATTTTTTATTTTTTGTAAATATTTTTCTAGAAAAGATGCCTTCAATTTTATTTTTTCTTCTGGATTTAAATCAAAATCTGATAAAATTATTATCCAATGCTTATAAACTTCTATCTCTCTTTTATATTTTTCAAGCAAGTCTTCACTTGCCATTATTGAACTATAATAAGTTAATTCTTTCAATAAATTCATTATATTCTCATTCTTTTCTTTAAATTCCATTATTCCAATTACTCTATCTTTATATTCACTATTAAGTATATCATCCTTAAGATCTGCCATAGAATAATTTTTTGAAATATTTATTTATATTCTTTTTTCAAACCATTGATTCAATAATTTATAATCTACATCTTTTTTAATTTCTTCTTTTTCTTCCTTTTTTTCAGAATTTAAATAATTTTGACTCATTTTTATTAATTCATTGGTTATATAATTTTTTAATTCTTCTAAAAAAGATGGATCTTCTTTAAATCTATTGAAATATATTTTAATATTGTCATCTTTAAATCTTGGTATAACTTGAATAATAATATGTTTATATTTTTGACCAGTTTCCCCAGAAGATAATAAAATATTCAATCCATCGAATTTCAACTTATTTTTTAATATTATTGATATATATTTTGAAATTGTAAACATTTTTTGATTTATTTCATCACTTAAACTTGTATAATCTTCTATATGTAATTTTGGAAATATTAAAAAAGATCCCTTTGAAGGAGGTAAAATATCTAATACACATATTATATCATTATCTTCATACAAAATATAAGAGGGTACTGCTTTATTTGCAATTTTACAATATATACAATCATCCATAGAAAATTATTAAATTTTGATAGTTATTAATCTTTTATGACAATTTACTTAATAATTATCATATCAGTCCTTATACCTTTACTTATATATGCTTTTCTACTATATTTATCTGAAAACATTATATTAAAATACATTGGAAAATATTCAAAATATTATTCTTCATGGCCAGAGCATTATTTATTAATATATACAGCAGGACTAGCTTCTGCTTTACAATCTTTTTTACCAGGTTTAGCAGTAACATTAAATGGAGATCCAAAACTAGGATATTATTTTCAATTATACAATGTAGTATTAGATTATACAATTACTTTGGGTACATTTATATTAGCATTTAATTTTGAAAAAGGAATAATTGATAGCAATGTACTTTCTTTAATTATGATTTCAATAATAGCACAAGTTATTGCATTAATTTTTAAACAAATAAATTTTATTTCTGGATCTATTTTATACCTTATATTTATTATAATTTCCATATTTTTATTATACAAATATAGAAGAAAAAGCGAAAAAATTACATATATACCAAAAAGTTCATTTTATGAATATTTTAAGGCAATAGTTTTTTCTTTAGAAGTTGCTCTGGCAATATCAATAATATATATTGGTGGAGATATATTAAATAATATTTCAAATACTTTACAAGGATTAAATCTATCTATACCGGTAATTGGCTATTCTATATCTTTAATTTTATTTACTTTACCTGACATATTGTATGGTCATTTTTCTTGGTTTAAAAAGAAAGATCTTAATATTAGTATTGCATCAATATCAGGAGAAGAAATATCAGAATTTACAATATTTACTGGAATTCTTGGAATGATATATCCAATAAAATTTTCTAGCCAGGATGTTATACCAATTATCTCTTCATTTTTAGTTTTATTAATTTCTGTTATAGTTTTATATATATCTTCATATAAAAAAAGAATACCAAGATGGGTCGGAATTTTATTGATTTCTTTAGGTATTATTATTGGATTTATAGATGGTATAGCAAATCTATCATAATTTAAAAATATTATTATCATTTATTATTTTGAATGAGAAGAAGCTCAAGAAGATGGAAAAAATACTTAAGATCTAGATGGAAATGGCAGAGAAGAAGAATTAGAGAAGAAAAAAGACTAAGAAAAATAGCCAGAATGAGAGCTTTATAAATATTAAGATTTTTAAAATATTACAGTAATATTTTGTTGTATAGCCATGTACATCATATACCATATGATGTACATGGCACATATGTAGAGATTATCTGAAAGGGGATAATTGCAGCGGAATCTGCGGCCGTACTTTTCGGGCTAGGCCCGCGGCGGAAATCCGCCGAATTCCCGTTGATCCTGCGGGGGGCCATCGCTATCCCCTTCCGACTA
>Ga0080005_121460_pt1 | contig 15206 bp, 14 predicted proteins | sample JossMetagenome_2_FD_69208 | JGI IMG/M metagenome (GOLD analysis project Ga0080005, IMG submission 69208) | Hot spring sediment microbial communities from Joseph's Coat, Yellowstone National Park, USA - JC3_ASED (SPADES assembly) (version 2) | ecosystem: Environmental > Aquatic > Thermal springs >... | reverse complement strand
CTACAAGAAGCATCCACAGCATAAATGCCAAACCTCTTCACAGCTTACAACCGAAAGCCTCGCCCTTCAGGGCGGGATGAATAGAAAAATTTATAAGTTTTCTAGCAAAACATCTATGGGGGATCTCTGGCCACCCCGACTGCCCCTCAGATGACAGATGTAGCCCCGAATAGATGAGGGGAACCAATGATCCGCCTGAAAGGGATGACGACCAAGATGACGACCTGAGGGCGGGAGAGGAGGTCAGCAGAACCTCATAACACATATAAAATAAAACAAGTTGTTCCTCTACTCGACACATCAACAATGAGCGTAGCAGATGTATTAACGCTCCTAGCACTAGCTCTTGCACTAACTCACTTCAGCATCCCACTACTGTACTACCTGTACCTTAGGGGCAGATGGCTTAACAAGCCATGGGATATTAAAAAGGATCCTTCCTACAGACCTAGAGTAACGATTATTGTTCCGACTTATAATGAGGCTGGTCCCATAGAGTCTGTGAGTAAGCAAAGGTGATAGTGTGAATATAAAGATGTATTGTTGGAGTATTAGACGATGGGGAGAATCTACAATTATTGTATTTAATTTTTTAGAAAAACTTTTCAAAACGATTCATGTAATAGATTTTGGCGCTCATGATCCTTTTATAGTTAATAATTATGTTAATAACGATCCTGATAAAGTATTAAGGGAAGCTCGAAACATTATTTGCACAGAAGGTTTCAATAAAACATCTTATCATAAGATTGAGATTATTATAACGCATCTTCATTACGATCATTATAGTCTTATACCATATATTATCTCTTCTCATATTGAAGCTGATAATCTGTATGTACCGGGTATACCTAAAGAGCCTTCAGAGATTAAAGAACATTTAATTTATTTCTTAGCAGTATATGAGTCAGTTCTTGAAGAATTATCACGTGAAAAGATCTTGAGAAGCGTTTTAGACAAAGCGAGATATCTAACGATTCTTTTCAAAGATGATTATATAGATATCAACAGAGATCTTAAGATGTATGTTAAATGGCCTCCTAAAATAGTTTCAACAGATATTTCAGATAATATTCTTAAGACATTAAGAAGATGTCACACGGCTGTAGAAGAATTAATAAATAAGGCTGGTATAAGTAGAGATAAGATCGATAGAAAAATAAGATCATTGGGGAAAATTTATGAAAAGATGAGTGAAAAATATAGTGAAGAGTTAGAGAAGAGAAAGATAGAAAGCAGTGAATTGCGGAGAATAATGGATGATGAAGAGATTTATTTAATACCTCTTGTATATGAAGAAAGAAGGCTTTGTTGTAAAAAAGAGATATTGTATAAGAGGATTCTTAAGATGATAGATCGGGCTTTGAATAGTTTTAGTCTGGCTCTTGAGTATCATTATAATGATCATCCTATTATTGTTTTACCGGGAGACAATTCTGATAAGATACTAGATCATCTGGGTGGATACTTAAAAGATGATATGAGAAAAATAGTATTTTTAAGAGGTGCTCATCACGGTACTTCTTATGGTGAATATATTAATATTTTCAGACCTTATATTACATGGCTTTCACAGATGTCACGTAAAAAATATAGAGATGAGTATTGGAGAATCTCTCGTTATGTGGCTACTGCTAGAGATAGTAGAAAACTAAAAATAAATATATATGTTGGTAAGAAGCGTATAAATATATCAGCTGATCGTGAAAGTAAAGATCTATACTTTATCATGTCTGTATCATGATTTATCCGACAGATCATGTTGAGATAACGATTTTCTATGAGACGTAGATTAAAGATTGCCTTAGTAGGCTCTCGTGGTATTCCTCCGAGATATGGTGGTGCTGAGACTTTTGTTTATGAGCTTTCTAAAAGACTTAAAGATTCTTTTGATGTCTACGTCTCTTGTGAGAATGATCGTTTTGATATTGATGTGTTCGAAGGAATCAACAGAATTCATATATGGGCTAGACATACTCCTACAATGACGATTCCTGTGATCTATGATATTATTGCAACATTATATCTGTTGAAGAAAGTCAGAGATGTTGATGTGATATATTATGTTGCTCCTGATGGTGCATTCGCAAGTATATTAGCTAAGTTGAGTAGAAAAAGGGTTATTGTTAATACAGACGGTATTGAGTGGAAGAGACTTCTTATCAGAATGAGGTTTGTCCCTTGGTATCAAAAGCCTATATATCTAATGACGTCTATTGCAATGTTTATATCAGAATTTTTGGCATGTAAAATACCAGATGTAACAATAGCAGACTCATTAGCGATAAAAAAATATCTTGAAAACAGATGGAGACCACGTAGAGTAGAATATATAGCATATGGAATAAAAGAGTTGCCTAAAACTGAGGAGAATAGAAAAATAGAGATACTCAAAAGACTAGGATTAGAGAGAAACGGATATTATCTTACTATAGGAAGAATAGTAGCTGAAAACAATATACATTTAGAGATAGAAGCATTCAAAAAAACAAAAACAGATGACAAACTAGTTATTGTAGGACCTATAAATCCTCGAGACCCATATGTTGAACATCTATTCAGACTAAGAGAGGGAGACAAAAGAATAATATTCACAGGAGGAATATATGATCCTGAGACAATATACACATTAAGATCAGAATGTAAAGCATATATACATCCATACACAGTAGGAGGAACAAATCCCTCATTATTAGAACAGCTACAATTCGACAAACCAATAATAGCGTACGATGTACCATTCCACAGAGAAATATTAAAGGACAAAGCAATATACTTCAAAACAAAAGAAGAACTAACAAAAATAATAGAGAACCTAGAAAAACAAAACAATATTATAATGACTAGAGCAATATCATATATATTTACATGGGAATGGATCTCACAAAGATATGGTAAGATCTTTGAAAAATATTCGTCTCTTAAGTAGGTATCATGCAGGATCATTATAAAGTATGTGCTCTTATATGGACATATAATCCAGATATAAGATTACTGGGGAAGGTTATAAGGGCCGCTCTAGAAAACGTAGATCATATACTTATTGTTGATAATGGTTCTCGAAATCGTGAATTTATAGAGAAGTTTAAATCAGAGAATGTCGAAATTGTCCACCTTCCTCGTAATATAGGGGTTGAGGCATTAAACATAGGGTTTAACATATTGACAAAGAGAGAAATATGTGAATGGATCCTAATATTAGACGATGATAGCATCATCATAAAACGAGGTTCTATAGAGGAGGTTTTAAGCAAATTTAGTCTTCTACCCAAAGAATTAAAACAAAAAATTGCTGTGATCTCTATAAGCGATCTAGAGAGTATCCCGTTAACATTAAAACAGAAACTAAACATCCTCCCAAGAGAATCCTTAATTGCTCACTATGATGTAGTCATATTTTCCGGGGCACTTGTAAAAACTGAAGTACTAACAAAACATAAACTATATATAGACAAAAAGCTTTTTCTGTACCATGCCGATACAGATTTTTTCGCAAGAATAAGAAAACTTGGATATCTAACTATTATATACACAAAGCCACTTCTAAGACATAGACTAGGATTAACACTTAATAGACCTATAAACCTCGGGTTCTACACGATAAAAACTACTACAAGACCCTATAGACTTTATTATATAGTTAGAAACGCTACATACTTGCTACTGAGAAAAAGAATAACTATTTTACAATGGATCCTTTCGATTTTGCGATTTGTTATTCCACTCATGTTACAAAGCCCTAAAACAACCTTAAAAACCATTTCAATAGGTCTTGCTCATGGTATTATAGGAAAAATGGGAGTGCTTAATCTAAAATGATAAAGATAGCTGTTATAATCCCCGAAGGATTTTTCACAATACCAGAGCGTTTTGGCGGGGGAATAGTACGTGCATATAAGATCTATGCTGAGCAATTAAATACGATGCCATTTTTTAAAATTCTTTTCTATCTCTATAATCCCATAAATAAAGCATTATACTTAATAGGTGTAATGAGAAATATTATAAGAATCGGCAAACATAAGCCGGACGTTATAGTGTCGCCTTGCGAAGTCGAATTATCTATGTTGATAACAATATTGTTGGGAATCATCGCTCGAAGACCTATTGTAATAATTTTTAATACTATACCGTTAACAGGTCATGTTTCTAGCGGGTTCTCTTCAGATGAAAAAATAGCATTTAGGTATATGATACAAAGCTATAATCATATAAGTAAAAGTAACCTGAAAACGCGTTTTTTATATATTTTGAAATCTGTAATGAGATTCCTACTCGTACATGCCTTGATGTATATAGCTAGGTTTATGAGAAGACAGATTATGGCTATTGCTATTACTCCTCATCTTGGCAGAGAACTACAAAGGTATAAACTAAACATTATAGATGTGTATCCAGGTAATGGAATTGATATGCTTCAAGGAACGGTTAATTCTACCAGAATATACGATGCCTGCTATATAGCTAATCCTATTCATATAGAGAAAGGGTTTCTTGATGTCATATACATATGGTACCTTGTAACAAAAAAGAATCCGAGCGCAAAACTTCTTGTAGCTGGAAGGATTACGAGAGATTATAGGAAGGAGAAACTACAAAATTATATACAAAGATTTGGTCTTAGTGAAAACATAGTTCTTCGAGTATCATACGAAGGATTGCCTCACAACGAGATAATAAATTTGATGTCTCAATGCAAAATCTTTTTATATCCAACGAGGAAAGATGTATGGCCCCTTGTAGTAGGTGAGGCATTATCTAGAGGCTTACCTGTTGTAACATATATGCTTCCCAACATAGAATATGCATATGGTTGGTGCCCAGCAGTTAAGCTTATTAGAGTAGGCAGTATTCAGGAAGCGGCAGAAGAGGTTTTGAAACTTCTGCAAAATGATATGCAACTAATCTCTGCATCAAATACTGCTTTAGAGTGTGCAAAGAAAACGGCTTGGAAAAAAGCAGCACTATTAGAGGCTAAGGCCATACTCAAAGCATTAAAACAATACTACTCCAGATCATAGAAGGAAACCATGTTTAAAAAGGCTTTAAATTAATGCAGAAGGTCTAGCTAATGTGATATGGAATGAGGCTCCAAAACTCGCTAACAAAGTTTCTACGCATACTCATAATCATAAGCATTGTTTCGGGTTATGCATTCCTAAGCTATTACTATTATAAGGGTGTTCTAACCATTAATCAATTTTTAGTCACATCTATTACTGCTCTACTATCAATTTTATCGATAGTTATACTGCTTAAGCCTACTCAACAAAAGATTATGACTCTAAACCTCAACTTAAATTGGATCGTATATTTGTTGCCAAGTATGGTATTCTTCTTTACAATCACAGATGCTTATCTATATAAACACCTGGATATATTCTCGATTCTATCGCTCATAGCGGTCTTTACCATACTAACATTATCGAAGCGCGACCTTGACATAGCTCTCTTTGGAGCTACAACGCTAGTAATGATTATAGCTACTCTTTATAGCATTTACATGCCTAGCTTTGGTAGTGATACTTGGCGTGACGCTGTTCAAGCTATGCAAATAGTTAAAAGAGGAGGATTAAGAGATTTAACGGTATTTCATACTGCGTATCCGTTTCCATTAGTTCCATTGCTATATGCTGTACACAGCATTGTAACCAATATGGATACTATTTGGTCTAGCAATGTTATGGGAATTCTCTACATTCTTTTACTTACCCTATGGATTTATTTGCTGTCTAAGAAGCTGAATACGGAGCATCATCGAGTAGCAAGCTTGCTAGTTCTAACCACGTCTTTGATCGTTGTCTGGTCTGTTTGGTTCATACCTCAAGCATACGCCCTTTTAATGGTGTTACCACTACTATTCCTAAAACTTCATATAATAATTGTGATGATCTTAACCTTAGCTCTTGTGTTTGGACATGGAGGCATGGCTCTATGGACCTTAGGCGTATTTATAGTTCTATTCATATTCATGGAGATGATCAAGGCTAAAACCTCGGCACATACCTTCCTTCAGCAGCTCAGTATAAAGCTAGCACTATTCCTCATAATATTCAGCATTTATGCTACTTGCACAGTGATTTTAATGGTTTTAAAGGGGGCTGTAACAAATGTTTTTGAAGCAGTTATGGCTTTTCTACGTGGTGAAAGAATATTAATTGTAGCACCCCCTATTCAAGCCCAAGCCCCTATAACCTCAATTCTAGGAGTCATACCTATAGCTATCCTCGTAACACTAGGTCTGATAAGAATGCTTGAAGAAAATGACATTTCTCTGAGCTTGCTTACGTTCATCTCTCTAGCTGGATTAGCAGTAGCGAATGTAGGTGCCGTGGCATTCCCCGCACTTGACCTGCCTAGATACCTAGGACTAGGCTCAACAACATTACTGGCAATACTATCGCCACAAGCATTTGAGTCCCTAACCAGGAGGGGAAAATTAGGCGCAGGCTATGTTTATGCACTGCTACTCTTAGCAGTACTATCATTTGGTTTTGCCGGAACATTAATGCCTGAAAACCCATACACCGCAAATCCCTATGCAACATGGTCTATCTCAGGATTAATCACATATAATGAAGCACAGGAATTAGAGAATATAGCTTTTAAACTATGTTGCAACAACTACTTAGTGGATTGGAGATCGGGATCATACATAGGTTACAAGTACTTGTGGATACAACCGTTATCTAAAGGCTTCTATAACCCAGAGACTCAAGGCTTCTTTACATACGCAGGAAGCTATGGACTTTTAGTAACACCTGAATACCTTACAAATTTCAATGGGGTACTCATATTTCGTCAATCATCGCTAAACATGCTTGAAGCCTACTCTCCTGGAATTAATGTGTTCTTAAACAATATAATAGACAAGGTGTCAATGCTTTACATGTCCTCTCAAATTAGAGTTATCTTATTTAGGTAACTGTAAAGGTGCTTCGAAAATGAAGAATACGCATATTCATCAACCCGGAGGTTCTGCTGGATATATTACACCCAGTATAAAGTTCGATGATGAGAAACATAAGATCGCCATAGTAATGCCTGGAGCAACAGGAGGAGTTAAACAAACTATTAAAAAACTCATAAAAGGACTTAGATTGGAGGGTTTCTATGTCGAGCCCATAACACTACATGGTAATAATCTTATAGATACAACTGCTTCTGATCTGAGGAATATTAATGCCTTGAGAAGATTCGATGTCGTTATTTACATGGGATCTATACCTTGGCCCAGCCATCTATTTGTCGATGATCACGTGAAAACTATTCTATTTGTTCACGGATTTGTAAAAGATGAGCTTCTTAATGCAATTAAACATGGAAAATTACGTACAAAGATGGGGGCTGTTTATCTACTTAGTCTCTGGGATTTTTTCAGGGCTACGAATAGAATTGATGCATTTATATGTCGCTGTATCACATCGTGCGAAGTAAATAGGATACAGAAGAATTATATTCTATTGCCAGAGTTTGTTTTCTCTAATGAAGTAAAATTTTTCGAAGAGTTTGTTAAAAAACATGGTGAAGAGCATAGAGATGATCACTCTTATTCAATGGTGAGATTGATAACATATACTTCTTATGCTGAATCACCCAGATTACTAAAACCGCGACATCTTGAACACCTCGCTAAACTCGCCAGTAAACACGTGAATAAAAGAATAGAATTATCGGTTATTGATCCTAGAAGAGAAAGCAGTGCTGTGAGGATAGGAGAAAATCTCATAGTTAGATATATTAAGCCTATGCCTAAGGAAGAATTCTATAAATTCGTTATAAACGCTGATCTATTCATAGAGTTATGCATTGACGAAGAACTTAGAAATACCAGCATAGAAGCAGCATTGCTCGAAACACCAGTGGCGAAATTAACTCATCCGAAATATATAAATAGACAAGATTACGATAAGGATGATCTTATTCAAGAGTATTCATCCAAGAAACTTATTGAAAGACTTGTCGACTACTTAAATAATATTGAGTACTATAAACCATACTATGCAAAAAAACTCAAAATCTTTATTCTGAAACATAGAACATGGGATATAGTTAAAAGAACTTTAATAAAGTATATTAAAGATGCTTGATAAAATATAGTATAAGGTGAGATTTAATGAATGAGATATATGAGAAATTTTTAGAATCACTTTTTATGAGAGTTAATATTCCTTCGAGAGAAGCTTTTGAATACATGGTCCAATGTTACCTAGATTAGTATGATCCTTATCTTCCAAAGAATAAAAATGCAAGGATTCTTGATTTTGGATGTGGTATAGGACATTTCCTGTATTTTCTAAAGAAGATGGGTTATAATAACTTCATTGGCATAGATATAAGTCCTCAACAAGTAGATTTTGTAAGGAAGTATATTACCAACAATGTTATCTTAGCAGATGGTTTTGATTTTCTAAAGGAGGCTTTAAGAGAGAGGGATTACTTCGATGTAATAGTCTTAAACGATGTAATAGAGCATATCCCCAAAGTAAAAATACTTGAGCTCCTTAAACTAATGTTTAACGTTCTAAAACCTGGTGGTAAGGTATTCATTAATACAGAGAATATGGGGAATCCTTTTAATCTAAAGACTAGATACAATGATTTTACCCACGAGACTGGATTTACGGAAAATAGTCTTTACCAAGTTTTATACACAGCTGGGTTTAGAAAAATTCGCGTATTTGGAGCTAGAGAACCTTGTGGAAGAGAAATCAAAGCAAGAATCATGAGGTTAATGAACAGCTCTTCTCACATTTTTCTGAGATCATTATTTCGCGTTCTCTTAATTCCTCCACCCAAAATTCTAGATAAAAATATTATAGCCATAGGTGAGAAGCCCTAGTGAATAATATGAGTTATCGTGAGGGAAAAGAAAGCGAGTAGTTTATGAGGAATTATTAGGTGTTCCAGAAAATTTAAGGATAAATACTTATAAATGAGATAAAACTCGACAGGGCTAATGAGGTATAAAGAAAGCACCAACTGAGTGATATCAATGGTTTTCCTTCTTAGATTTGATGATATATGTCCTACTATGAATTGGAGGATATGGCTTGAAGTAGATGAATTACTTTTGGAACGAAATATCAAGCCCATATTAGCTGTGATACCCGATAATAAAAATCAGGCCTTCCTCATAGAGAAGGAGAAAGAGGATTTCTGGAGTTACGTAAAGAAGAGGCAGAAAATCGGCTGGATTATCGGAGTCCACGGATATCAGCATCTATGCGTCACTAGAAATAGAGGTATATTAGGCATTAACTCCTGTAGCGAGTTTGCTGGTCTCGGCGAGGAGGAGCAAGAAGATAAAATAGTTAAATCACTTGAGATCTTTAGAGCCAACAATGTTAAACCAGACTTGTTCGCCGCGCCATATCACACATTCGATTACACAACCCTACACGTATTGAGAAAACACGGTATAAATGTGATCTCTGATGGGTTCTCTCTTTATCCTTTTGTTCACCACGGCGTCTTATGGATTCCACAGCAACTATCGTGGTTCCCCAAGAAAACGTTACCTATAGGGGTGTGGACAATACTTTTCCACCACAACTTCTGGAGGGAAAGCACATTGAAGCAATTCAAGGCCGATCTAGAGAAATTCCATAATAAGATTGTGGATGCTGTAAGCATTATTACTCATTACAAAAATAGAAAAAAATCTTTAATCGATAAAGTATTTGAATATTTTTATAAGAAAGCATTAATTAAACCAGGCTGAATAAATTGCGGATTGTTATCCTTGTTTCTCTGTTTCCCCCAAAATGGTTGGCTGGCACAGAGATAGCCACATATAATATCGCAAAGTATTTGGCTAGAAGAGGACATGAAGTGCACGTGATTACCTCATGGGATGAGGGGTTGCCTGAAGAGAGCTTTGAGGAAGGATTTTATGTGCACCGTATACGTGTTCCCAGGTTGAAAATTGGAGGTTATACCTTACATGTGCTAAAAGAACTGTTGTTAATAAAGGGGCTGAGTCCCGATATTGTACATGTACAGAGTATAATGAGGGGAACAGCCTGCGTTCTAGCTAGGAAATTATTTGGCATACCCTGTGTTGTCATGGGGCAAGGCTCCGATGTGTATTTGCCTTGGAGATTTAAGAAAGTAATATCTAAGTTAGTGCTGGGAAACGCTGATGCTTTAATTGCTTTAACAGAGCACATGAAGCAAAAGATGATTGAGCTACTTGGTAGGGAAAGATGCGATATATTTGTTATACCGGACGGCATAGATGACAAGTTCTTTAGTGGCTACTTGAGAAAACAAAGCCCCGCAACCTTAGAGCCGGTGAACAACAAGAAAAAAGTAATATTATATGTTGGCAGGTTGGAGCCTGTGAAAGGAGTTAGATACTTGGTTCAGGCCGTTAAGATTCTAATAGATAAAGGTCTTAGAAATATAAAGTTGTTAATCGTAGGAGATGGCTCGGAGAAAAGATACTTAGAAGAACTCGTTAAAAAACTGGGCTTAGAGGACTACATAGTATTTGTTGGTAGAGTACCTCATGATAAGATCCCAGAGTATATGGCGTCAGCAGATTTATTCGTCTTACCCTCATTGTCCGAGGGGTTTTCAATTGTTACTGTAGAGGCAATGGCCATGGGTCTTCCGATAATTGCTAGTAGAGTAGGTGGTTTGCCGTGGATTATTAGGGATGGTGAAAATGGCTTCTTGGTGGAACCCCGTAATCCGCGCGACATAGCCGAGAAAATTACACTTCTCTTGACTAACGATGACTTAAGGGCTTATATGTCTAAGCGTAATATAGAGGAAGCGACGAAATACAGTTGGAAGAAAATAGTTGAAAAACTAGAGAAAGTATATATGCATATTATTAGTAGGAATCATAACTCTGGTAGAAGGCAAGATTTAAATGAACTATATCGAGGTCTCTAATTTCTATTTTTGAGGCAATAAAACATCCTTCTTAAATATTGTATAAATATTATATAAGTGGTGTTGCCTGTGTCCAATGTGGGAGTTGTTGGTGGTGGCTATATTGGTGGCTATATTGCGAGAGAGCTTTCGAAGAAGTATGATGTAAAGATCGTTGATGTAAGGGAGCCTGCTTGGAATATGAAGGACTATAATGTATCTTTCTGTAGGTGTGATATCAGGACATTTGAGTGTGTGCAGGAGTGTCTGAAAGACGCCGATGTGGTAATTCATACTGCTATTATACAGATTCCTATGATTAACGAGGAAAAGAGGTTGAGCTTTGAGGTAAACTACGTTGGTACTATTAACGTCTGTGAAGCTGTTTACAGGAGTCCAAAGGCTAGGGGTCTTATATTAACTGGATCTTGGCACGTCTTCGGGGAGTCTGGTCTTGCTGGTGTAGTTGATGAATCTTTTGGTTACAGACCCGATAAAGTAGAGGATAGAGCTAGGCTATATGTGTTCTCTAAGATTGCACAGGAAGTTATCACACGCTATTACGATGAGATGAGTGACAAGATTTACGGAGTCGTAAGGCTAGGTACAGTCTTAGGGGAGGGCATGCCTGAAAAGACTGCAGCCAATATCTTCATTGAGAGAGGACTGAGAGGTGAGTCATTGACTCCGTTCAAACACAGCATGTATAGACCAATGCTCTATGTCGATGTGAGAGATGTGGTGAGATCCTTCGATATATATGTAAATAAAATTTTGAATAACGAAGTTGAGAAGCATGGCAGTAGCCTGGGTAGAGTACTTAACCTCGTATACCCAGAGCCAATAACGATACTAGAGCTCGCTGAAATAGTTAGAGACACCATTGCCAAGCTCACAAATGGCGAAATAGTCCCAAAGATAGAAATAGTGGATCAAGGCTTACAACCACTCTTTACAGAGGACTCTAAATATAAATTTAAAGTGGATATATCAAAAACCATGAAGTTCTTAGGCATAGAAAAGCTCATAGAGCCGAGGAAAAGCATAGAGGATCTTGTGAGGCTCAGGCTTCGATATAGAATGTAACGTTCTAGGCACGTTCGCTACTTGAGAGAACAATTAAATCCCTCTTAAGGTCCTACCAATGGGTGGCATATTCGGATGTTTTGGTAATAAATGCAATGATATTTATTCAGAACTTGAGGCATCATTAGATAAAAGTAGAGGCGATACATTACGCGTAATACGAGGGCGAAATTATGTTATGGGTATTCAAGAGCATCATTTTATTGATGCTGATACTAGAGGTTATGAGGGTGATAAAGTCGCAATAACTTTTTTCAGCGATACAGCAAAACTGGATTTCCGATCAATAGAGAGCTACTATTTAAATAACGGATTTAAAGGATTGACTCTCATACTGCTTCAATCAGTAAATGCGGACTATGCTTTAACACTATTTGATCTTGGGAAGAAAAGAGCTTTCTTAATGTGTGATCCTATTGGTATTAGAAGATTGTACTATACCGTAATAGACAACGCTCTTATTTACTCATCATCATTAAAACACCTGGTTAGTTTTCTTAAATATAATTTATTTAAAGACATGGATAGCTACATTGATACCCAAGCACTTAGAGTATACTTGGCTTATGGGGTATTACCAATAGATTTAACCCTAATTAGATATATAAACAAGTTACAAATGGATAAGGTTGTTTCTTTTGATATAGTCAACTCTAAACTCACGGAGTTCACAATAGCTACTCAGGTTGAGAGTTACTCTGGGGTTATGGAAGAAGAACTAATTAAGAGAACGTATGAGCTTCTTCAAACATCGATAAAAGAGAGAGCTGAGAGTTCCAATGCAATACTTCTTAGTGGAGGTATAGACTCTGGGTTGGTTGCCTCTATTCTTACAAGTACGTGTCCTCATTGCCAAAATGTTGCTGTAAACGTATACTATGGTTCCTATAGTGAGCGTGAAAACGCACGGAAAATCTCACAATATTTAGGGATAAAGTTAATTGAAAAGAGGGCTTCCTTAGATTCGTCAAAACTGTCTAAGTTGCTTAATGAAGCTGTAAAATTTCTTGATGAGCCTAATGCGAGGGGCAACTTCATTGGACGTTATTATGCTCTACAGGGACTTCAAAAATATGCGGGCACGGCATTCTTGGGTGAAGGTGCCGATGAATTATTCTTGGGTTACTGGCCTAGTTATTGGTACTGGTACCGACAACCTACTGTAGTCTTAGCATCGCTTCCTTTTGTAAAGATGTTAATTAAAATTATTGGCAGTAACGTTGTCGGAAAAGTAAACATGCCTATGTTAAATAGAATTATTAGTGTTATAGAGGGTTCGGAAAATATTGATCTAGCATTGATGACACTGTTTATGAATACCAACTATTTTACGCTTAAATCTCTTTTCCCCCAAAGTGATTCGAAAGACTTCATCGATCGGAAGATGATTTTAAAGATTAAACTGTATCCTGATATAATTTCGAGAACCAGTTTCCTTCTATTCATGCTCCTTATACAATCGGATGTAGCTGTGGATGAGAATTTATGCTCAAGGTTAGGGCTGAAATTAAAGCTACCATATCTGGATCCAAGGCTCGTGAGATTTGCTTTTTCTTTAGATTCTAGGTATAAGCTTAGAGGGAATACTACAAAGTACCTATTGAGAAAGGTTGCAGAACAGTACAGGCTCTTACCACCGGAGATTATCCAACAAAAAAAGAAGGGGTTTACTGCTCCATTTTTTACTGAGGGTTTTGACAGGGAATGGCTTTTGCAAGAGTTAAGAGAATGTGCACGTAACACTCGCAATATCTTTTTGAGAAAAATTCTTTATTACTCAGGTGGATCTAATGACATATCCTTAATGATAAAAGCACTTATATTGTGTAAATGGTATGAAAATTTAAAGGGTGAATTTTAGACGCCCCAGATATTTTGGGACGAGATGAACGAGAATCTTTCATGGAATAAAGTATACGACTTTCAGGCTAAGCAACAGATAGAAGATGGAGGAAAAGTGTGGTTGGGTAATAGATACAAGATTTTATGGGTCTTTAAACGGGCAAAGAAGTATTTGAAACCTGGAATGCACGTTTGCGAAATAGGTTTTGGTGAGGGTTATTTACTTTTACTGTTGAGGTCTTCAGGACTGAACTTAAAGATCGTTGGAATCGATGTCTCTGAGTACTTAGTTATGAAGCTTTCACGTTTTAAGGTATATGGGATCGATTTGATTAAGCATGACATATCTAAACCTGTTAATGAAGACTTGGCGCAAAGATTTGATGTGATATTTGCCCTTGATGTGCTTGAGCATGTAAAGGACTTAGACAGGGCTATTGAGAATATCCATAAGCTTTTAAAACCCTATGGCTTCTTGATAGCGACAGTACCTTGGAAAGAGAACCTGACTGACAACATGGTTATGTGTCCCTTCTGTCACCGCATATTCCATAGATGGGGTCACTATCATTCCTTCCACTCCATGGATGATGTTTATAAGATGCTTGGGAAATACTTCAAGGTCATCGAGTATGATTTCCTATCCACGACACTAGAAGAGAAATTTAAAACACTTTTAAAGAAAACAATATTTAGAAGAAAGTATTATAAGGACGGGTTCCCCAATTTCCAGGCTACACTATTTTTCGTTGCAAAGAAAATATAAACAAAATAAAAAATTAATATTTTTACTCTATCCCTTTTTCAAATATTACTGTTCCTTCATAAGTATAGAACCATCTTGAATTTATGCACTGGACATACCCTACGCCGTCTCCCTCGCTACTTATACCCAAATCTCTTGCCGATATACCCTTTAAGAAGGGTGCTAGCAATATGAGCATTGAGGCCAATGCGTGTAATTATCCTCCTCTACCAGCACCTCCTGATATATTGCTCCTCAACTAGGGATGGTTGCCTCCCTAGACTCACTAATAAGACTGTGGTTTCTACACGTTGCTCCTATACTCCATTTAACTCTTCCTCTAATAGGCTTTACCGACCCTGACTCTACTCCTACTTGAAGTCTAGTTTGTTGCCGGAGTTTTCCAAGGCTTCTAGTCTCACTTGTAGATTGACTTGTACCCTGCGCACATGGCTTCTACTCTATGTTTAAGCCTTGTTTCATGATGGACTTGCACTTTTAGTATTGTGTAGAGCGCTGAGTAAGGGGTATGCATGCGTGTGTAGCATGGTAAAATGAGGAAATGGGAGTTTGTGAGTAGCGTGGTTGAGTCACACAACTTGATAATGCACGCAACACCTCGAGAGCCTGGCCAGGTGCTCATAGGGCT
>Ga0080005_145577_pt1 | contig 15214 bp, 16 predicted proteins | sample JossMetagenome_2_FD_69208 | JGI IMG/M metagenome (GOLD analysis project Ga0080005, IMG submission 69208) | Hot spring sediment microbial communities from Joseph's Coat, Yellowstone National Park, USA - JC3_ASED (SPADES assembly) (version 2) | ecosystem: Environmental > Aquatic > Thermal springs >... | reverse complement strand
TAGGATCTGTAGATATTACATAGCGTTTATTTGATATATGCCCTCATTATTGTACATTAAAATGTCTTCGACAATTAGACAATATTGCGTGAAAATTTTGATATGAAAGCTTTTTATAAGCCTAATACTTATGATAATGCATCTAAGAAAGATCTTTATAGATAGGGCTAGATACAATAGCGAAAACAAATACTGCCCCACACGTCACAAAAAGATCTATCGACCTGAGAAGTAAAGAGAGAAAAAGTTTTACAAAGACTATGTAAGACAACATGGTCAAAACGGTCAGACAAGAAGAAATTGTAGAATATAGAGCATCAATAGAAACTAGAAAGGCCTCAAAAGATAAAGAGGATATCTAAAAGAGAATGTTTTCATAATAATAAAAGAAGAGATCAAAACAACAAAAAATCAGGGCTGAAGGCTTGACATTTTTTCATATAAGAGGCAGGTGTAATCTAGATGTAGCAATAAACTGTTTTATAGCTTATAACTATTTAGTAGGAGATTGATACTATATGAATAAGTATTTTTTAATCTCATCTATCTCTTTTAGAGCTTTCTCAGATTCTCCTACATAGACTATTCTTCCTGCAGCTAATATTAATATCTTATCTGCTATCTCAAGAACTTTTCTAATTTTTGCTCCAGGCTCGATCCAGAGTATACTCATATTTTTTTCTTCATTCAGTTTTTTCAGAAGTTTTATAGTTCTATCAACCATGACCGGGGCCATGCCTTCAGTAGGTTCGTCGAGAAGTAGTAATTCTGGTTTCACAACGATCGATCTTATTATTGACACAATTTTTCTCTCGCCTCCGCTAAGTGAATCAGCTTTTCTATTAAGAAGATCTATTATTGGAGGATAAAACTCTTTTAACTCATCAATTGACACATATTTTGAATTAGCTGCCAACTGTAGGTTCTCTATAATCGTTAGTCCTGGAAATAATCCGCCGTAATCAGGTATATAATATATGCCTAGGCTAGCGATTTTATGTGTTGGAAGTGTTGTTATCTCAACATCTTTAAATAATATTCTTCCTGTTTTAGACACTTCAACATTAATTATTGATTTAAGTAGTGTAGTCTTTCCCGCACCGTTTGGTCCTAAAACACCTATAATCTCTCCTTTATTCATCTCTAAATTTATATCAAACAAAGCCTGAAGTCTGCTGTAATATGCATTAAGACTCTCGATCTTAAGCATCATGATTCGCCTAGGTATATCTCTCTAACTATACTGTTATTAATTATATCATCAGGTTTGCCATCAGCTATTATCTTGCCTCTATTCATAACCATAATTCTCTGAGCCAGCTCAAATACGAACTCCATGTCATGTTCTATTATGAGCAATGTGATTTTCTCTCCAATCTCTTTTAGAATTCTCATCAAATTTTTTCTGTCTTCACGAGGCAGACCTGCGGCAGGCTCATCTAAAATCAATAGTCTAGGTTTTAATAATAATGCCATTGCTAATTCCACAAGTTTTTGCACGCCAAAGGAGACGTTCATAACTTTAACATCTTTATATTTATCTAATCTAAGCTCCGACATGATCATTTCTATCTCTTTGTTATCAGTTTTTGAGCCTAAGGCTGCCACTTTCAAATTTTCGTAGACAGTTAATGTAGGAAATAAATTTACAATTTGAAATGTTCTAACGATACCTAGTCGCGTGATCTGATATGAATTTAAATTAGTTATATCTCTGCCCATAAACAATATTCTCCCTTGATCAGGTTTTAATTTTTTCGTCACAAGATTCACAAGAGTAGTCTTGCCAGCACCATTCGGCCCTATTAATACGGTGATCTCCAGCTCTCTAAGATTAAATGAGACATTGTCTACAGCTTTAAATTTACCGAATGATTTGCTCAGATTCTCTACTCTAAGAATCTCTCTCATTCTTCTTTCCTCATTTTGATGTTTTTAGACGCTTATCTTTTAATCTTGTTGTGACAAGAATTAAGGCTCCTAACACTCCTCCTCTAAAGCTTATGATTATAGCAATCATAGCTATACCTAAAAACAGCATCCAATATTCAGCAAATCTAGCTAAAGCTGTGGTCAATGACACATAAATAGCTGCACCTAATAAAGGTCCTAAATAATAATCAGAGCCTCCCAGCAGAGTCATTATAAGCGGCTCAGCACTAAACGTCCAGTAGGCTATGTCAGGTGTTATAACGCTCATGAACACTGCATATAGAGAGCCGCTTAAAGCAGCCACAACACCTGAGATCATAAAAGCATATAATCTGATGACAAGCACGTTATGACCTGTGAATAAAAGTCTCTCTTCATTGACCAAGGCTTTTATTAAGAGACCTCGTGAGGAGTTTATGAAAAGATATAGAGTTAAAGAGGATAACACAAAGAATATTAATATGAAAAGATAATTCAGCTGAGGACTTGATATATCTACTATGACTCCTTTCTTAGGTATGCCTACAAGTCCATCTGAGCCTCCAGTCACATCTCTCCATTTGATTAATATTGCATAGACAAACATGCTGAGGGCTAATGTAAGGATTGCGAAATATACTTTTGTATGTCTTAATGTTATATAGCCTATTAAAAGGGCGAAAGGTATTGTAGATATAATACTTATTAATAAGCCTATCAAAGGATCTTTAAAAATTCTTAATGTAAACAGACCGGTTATATATGCGCCTGTGGCGAAAAACATTCCATGTCCAAAGGATAATAGTTTTGCATATCCATATAGAAGATTATAGCTTAACGCATATAAAGAGTATATCATAAAAAGTGATGATATATAGAGATAAAATCTGTCTCCAGTCAGAGAGATCAGTCCGAGTAAGATGCTTAAGATTAAGATTGTGATAATGTTTATATCTCGTAAAAATTTGTTCATCAACATCATCTCTCACCAAATAATCCTCCCGGCCTAAGAAGTAGTATTATAATTGTGATTAGATATATGATAACTATATCGATCTCAGGTGCAAGCCATGTTGCTAAGCTAGAGATAACGCCTATCAGTAGTGAAGTTATATATGCTCCTGTTATGTTGCCGAGGCTTGCTATCACAACAATTATAAAGGCGTATATTATCAGATGATCCCCTACTCCAGGTCCGACTGGATGTAGAATTATCATTAATGCTCCTCCGAATCCTGCCAATGCTATTCCTATGAAAAACACGGTTGTATAAATTAGATAGGGATTTATTTTAAGAGCTTGAGCCATTATATTATCTCTCCATACAGCTCTGATTTTTAAACCCCACAAAGTTTTGTTGATAACAATATGAATAATTATGAAGAGTATCAGACCAATGCTTATGACAGCTATTGAATAATAAGATATGTTTGTATAACCAATAGAAACGCCAGAGCTTATGAGCTCTGGCATATTTATATATTTAGGCGAAGTTCCCCATATAAGTTTCTGAGACTCATTTAATGTAAGTGCTATACCTAGTGTCAGAAGAAGCTGATACATCTCCTCAATTTTATAGACTCTTCTGATCAAAGTGATCTCGAATATTACTCCTATTAATCCTGTGGTTATAGTTGCCGCAGATAAAGATAGTATGAAATTGTTTGTGTAGATATAGAATGTATACATCAAGTAGCTTCCTAAAACAAAGAAAGATGCGTGTGCGAAATTGACTATTCTTGTCACACCAAATATAAGTGTTAAACCAAGCGTCAAGAGCCAATAGAAAGATCCTGTGTAGAGCCCTACGAGAGTTTGTGTTAGAAAAGCTTCTAGGTTCATTATAAACACTGATGATATTAATTTGCTTCTTGAATAAAAGTTTTTATTAAGTGAATGGAGGTGTTTTATAATACATGTGCGCTGGCACAGCCTTTAGATCTTCTAATAATGGTATCTCAGCACCTTTATGAACTATTCTACCATAAGGAACTTCATATATTGCCTGATGATCCTCAGGTCTTATCCATCTGACACCTGCGGGAGTCATTAATACCATGCCTTCTAACGTTTTAATAACTTTGTCAGGATCTAAAGACTCTGCTTGTTCAACAGCTGCTTTTATCATATATATAGCGCTATATGTTGTCTCACTAGAATACGCAGGATACTTACCATATTTGCTTCTGAATCTATCTACGAAGCTCTTATTAAGATCTGTCGGAGGATACAGCCATATATATCTTCCACTAACCCACGTCCCTAATTCTGCTGTGGGATAATCCTTCCCAAGCGCGTAAGCAACATCCATTGAATAACCCAGAGATGAGATGACAGCTCTAAACTTTTTATAAGCTCCCATCTCTATCATCTGTCTCTGAAGTGTGATCAGCTCGATAGCCCAGATCGATGTGTATAAAGCTTCGCCATCAGTGCCTAACAACGCACTTATAAATGGTTTGAAATCTTGAGTACCAAATTTAGGCCATTGCTCGCCTACAAATTCAACGTCTGGTCTGAAAGATTTTAATGTTTTTGTGAACAACTCCCATGATACTCTTCCAAACTCGTAATCTCCATTGATTCCCACCCATTTTTTGACAGGAAGATCCTTAGCTATATATGCCGCTAATATGCCGTCTTGATATACAGGAACACTTGATCTAAATATAAGTTTTTTGCCTTGTTTATATACAAGTTCTTCAGTAAGTCTATGTGTTGCCGCATGAGTAACTATCAGTATTTTACCGAGCTCATCTATTATACCACCGACTTTCATAACATTACCACTAGAATCAATTCCTACAATAAAATCTACTTTCTCAACATCTACGAGTTCTCTAGCCTGTTTAACTACGTCAGCCTGCTCATCTCTAAAGGTCAGCTCTATTTTAGCTCCTAACACGCCTCCTCTAGCGTTAATTTCTTCAGCAGCCATTCTGGCTCCTTGTTCAATAAACTCACCATAGGTGGCCCACAAACCTGATCTTATTCCGAGAACACCTATCTTGATAGTATCTTTAGGAAGCTTTCTAACTACAGAAGGAGTTATAGTGACCTCCCTAGGGATCGTGACGGTACTTGTAACTTCTCTAAGCTCAGCAGGTTTTAAAGTCCAGCCTAAGACAGATCCTACGGCAAGACCTATGACCCCGGCCCCTGTCAGCTTAAGAAAATCTCTTCGAGAGACTTTCTTAGAAGAATCTTTTGACATGATCTAACCTCCTTTAATATGCTTATGTTCTAAATATGTATATCAGTTTATAAATTTGATTTCTCTTGATCTCTTCTTAAAAATTGTTATATAGCATTTTTTTATATTTTTATATAATAAAGCTTTTTAATAAAATATTCTTGATATAAGTTGTCTCAAATAACTTTCTGTTATTTCACATGTTCAAACTCGATATGTTATGTAAAGATCTGTAGAAGGTTATGATGATTTTAATATAAAGAGCTCATGTTAGTAAGTTCTATAACACTCAGTATAACATTGGTTGAAGTATTTCTTAATAAATGCTAGTTATAATAGATCAATGTTCTATCTTTCTTTTATAATTTTTATATAATGAGAATATGTCGGGTGGTTTTTTAGGAGGTTTCGTGTTGAAATCTGAAGATGATGTCCTGGATCTATTGACGGGGCTTGGTTTGATGGGTGCTGGTGGTGGAGGATCTTTTGAGGTGGGTAGGAAGCTTTTGCTTAAAGATATTGAGATAGGCTCTTTGGAGGTTAGAGATGTTAATGATGTTTCTGATGATCAGCTTGTTGCTGTTGTTTTTAGAATGGGTTCTATGGCTCCTATGACTGAGGAGAGGAAGAGGCTGTTAGAGAGGCTGGGTCTTCGCAGAGTATTTTTAGATGAGAAGTTTCCTATAATAGCCTTGTCGTTGTTAGAGAGATATTTGAATAGAGATGTTGATGTTGTTGCGGCTATTGAGCTTGGATGTTCTAATACTCCGGCTCCAATGTCTGTTGCACATGCTTTGGGCAGGATTTTTGTTGATGGAGATTTTGCTCAGAGAGTTATTCCAGAGATTACTCAGACGACGTTGTGTCTTAATAATGTCTCTCCAGCTCCTTTTGGAGTAGCTGATAGATATGGAAACACAGTCATAATAACAAGAAGAGTCTCATGTGAAATGGCTGAGAGAATAAGAAAAATGCTGAGTGTGGCATCTCTAGGCACTGTCGCTATGGCTGGTTTTGTGATGAATGGGAGAAGACTGAGAGAGACTATAATACCTGGGACAGTATCAAAGGCATATGAGATCGGTAGAATAGTGAGAAGAGCCGTCTCAGAAGGCGACGACCCTGCCAAAAGACTTGTTGAAAAAATTGAGGGTTCCTACATACTTTTCAAGGGAAGGATTGTTGCTGTTGATTGGAGAGATGATCCAGAGGGGCTTTTTCAGTTTTTATAATTATTTGTAGCACCGTATTCATTGATGGTTCTGAGGCTGAGTTTATAAGATCCTGTATTTTATATACTTACTGGTGCCCCCGGGTTTTCGAGAGCCGTAGGGTGATGAGCCACTAGGCGACTAGTGGTGAGCCTCTGCGGTGAGGAGGCTCGAGGAGACCGTTGAGAAGTAGATGAGAAGTAGATGACGGAGAGCCTGAGACCAACAGATATGAATGACAATGAACCGCCATCTACTGAGAAACGGTACATGATAGGCACAACATATATAAAAGGAGTAGACGAGTATAAAAATGATCATAGGAAGATATGGTTTAAAAACGAGAACCACATAACATGGCTAAACAACAAATCATTTGTGACAAGCCCAGACCTGATATCACTAATGGATCCAAACGGAAACCCGATAACAAACAATGCATTAGTCAAAGACTTGAAAGTTTATGTAATAGGATTCAAAGCACACAACATATTTAGAACAGAAAAAGGATTAGAAATATTAGGACCAAAACACTTCGGATTCAACATTGAATACGCATCAATCGAAAACGCAATAAAGAAAATCGAAAATTATAGACTTTGATCCAATATAAAATTTATAGCTTTTATAGATTAATTTTATATTAAGATATCATGCCAACTAAAAAAAGGAAAGAATTTAGCACAGAAGATATAATAAAGATTGCTGTAGAGTTTGCTGAAGATGCCTATCATAATCTAACGTTTTCTGTTAGCAAACTATTAAAAGATCTTGATCTAAATGCTTGTAAAAATGAGGAGGAAGTATATAATACAGGCAGAACGATTCTTTTTATGTTGCAACTAGCATCTGAGAAAGCCATAAAGGCTTATTTATTAGTGTTTTTTAGATCGTGGATAAATCTTATGGTATCAATAGGTGAAGAAATAGATAGAAATAAGCTTTCTGTTGTAGAATATACACATAAGGAATTGAAAGATTTAAATAATAAATTAGAGCCAAGACAGATAAGTCATAGACCGCACGAGACGTTTCTTAATGTAGTATGCAAGTTATATAAGCTTCTTTTTGAAAGGAAAAAAGAGATGGTTAAATATATAGAGCTATTAGAGGAAAAGCTTTCACAAAAACCTGAAAGGTTTTATGACATTTCTGAAGGGTTTATTAAAGGAAAAAACAATTCCTCCCTAGCAAAAAGAGCAGTAATAAAATATGTCATAGATGATATTTTTAAACAGTTCTTAGAGAAATCGAAAAAATCTATTGAAGAATTCAACTTATCTGAGGAATCTCAGAAATACATAAGGAGTACATGCAATGAATTAGAATATAAAAAAGAGCTCTTTAGACTATCTCTTCCGTGCTTTCCTGATGAGAAGAGATTTAGGAATTTAAGATTATATAGGGAGGATCTTAGTAGAAAAATAGAAGAAATAATAGAGGATGTTAAAAAACAGTTATGGGAAGAAATAGAAGAACCAGATGGAATAGTTTTACAGTTTAAAAAGAGGATCGAGACCGAGCTAGGGAAAGCAGGTGATAGTGATATAAAGGCTTATAAAACAGATTTAAAGAAGTTATTTATTGAAACACTCGAAAAAAATGAACAATTAATTAAGAACGTTATTGAAGGGTACCTTTTTATATTCAGTCTATCTACATATCTCTTTCTAATCTATCAATGTCTTGCTCGCTACACGATAATAGGTAGATATCCTATTTCAGAAAAAAGAAACGAGATATGCCAAGATATAGAAAAAATTAAGCTGGTTAAGGAAGAGACCATGTACATTGTTGAGAAAATTAGAAGTTATGTAGAGGCTTATTATAAACTATATACTCAGACATGATCTTTTTTACAATTCTCAGGATCTTTTTCATCCACTGAGAACATTTATGTTAATTATGAAATCATAATATAAAGAACTTCTTTTGCCATGAACATTGAGTTTTTGTAAACCACTAATTTTTACAAGATCAATTCTCCACTATTATCTAGCACAATTAAGACCCTGAATGATGTTGTTATAAATGTTTTCTCCATAATATTCTTTCCAATAGTTTTCTTCTTTTGTTAATAAGATACATATTATCTGATTCATATTTGATTCTACTCTTGTGATAACAAAATATATTTTGTTACGGATCTTCTCTAATAAATTCAGCATTTTAACATTCTGTTCCCAGTCTCTACTAGCCTCGTTCAATGTTTCTCTGCATTCAGATGCTATCTCAAAGATCATTCTTGCTTTTTTTCTGGCAGTCTGTTTGGAATACCCCTTCTCCATCATATGATAACGTAAAGACATGATCATATAGTAATCTGGCATAGAATAAAGGTATCTTCTTATAACAGAGAAGACACTAACCTCATCGTCAAGACCTGATCTTATCTCATTAACAAGATCTTTAGACGTCAGACGACGTTCTACAAATAATCTTATGAATCTTCCTTTCATAATCGAAACAATCTTATCAAGATAATGATGAAGAACAAAATAACACAGACCATCATCACCATATATCCCGGAGACTATTGATGCAAGCTTCAACAACTCTTTACAGCTGATCCTCGAAAGATCATGTCCAGAACCTCTGTCAATAAGATTATCAACATCTCTACTCGAAAATAATATTTCATTCTAATAAAGATCTCACGAGCTACATAGGATAACAAATTTTAGTCTATTGATAATAGAAATAAATGTAATTAATTTTCAGCTATTTTAAAATTTTATAAGAGAGAAATAGAAAAATTCTCGACATGCTCGCTAATTATAATAAACTAAAAATGTTTTGAATCTATTTGTGATAATGAGGGTGTAATCAGCTAACGGACAGCTCTTTTTTAATAAATGCTAAAAACTTTTTTAGCGCCCATTTATATAAATAATATGAACTTCTTGTAATATTATGCGTACTCTCATAATCTCTAAGAAACATTTCTATATGTTCTTCGTTTATATCATTTGCATTCAATCCTTTCTCTTTTAACCATAATATAAAATGTTTAGTTATACCTATAGTATGATATTTCCTATATGTTTCGATAAATCTATGAAGTATTTTATCTAGATCAAGTTTAGTCTCCTCTTTCTTTTGTATAAATGCAGCCTCTCTTCCAGCTCTCCAAGCATCATAAAATCGATAAAGAACTCCTGCTATGAAATCGTCGAGCCTCATACCAATTTGCTTAGGAAACTCCTCAAGCCATTCTATCAATTCTTTAGGCAGTTCGAAGCATTTCTTCATGTTAATCCCTCGAAACCTTTTATTCTCTCTTCGACATCTCTTGCAAAATTTATTACCTCATCTTTAATTTCTTTTTTTCTATTAATAACTCTACTAAGCGGTATATTCCATCGCTTAGGTCTATAACTTAGATCTCTTAATTCCTCATGCCTATGTATAATTGTTCTGAAGAATGGTTCCCTGTATATTCTATTATATATTGTCGCTGGTAGATTTCTCATAAACCTTTTAAACTTTTCTTCAATCTTTTTTATACTATTAATTTCCCGTCGTCTAGTCACATTAACTATGGCAATCCCTAATACTTTTAGTCTATTGTTATCATTTATAATCACATCAGGAATCACATGTTTAAGAAGTATTTTTATTCCCGCGAGAGAAAGTTCCTCAAGATTTGTAGGTACAATTAGATAATCAGCTGCATATAGCCCCCACATAGTTGGTGGAAAAAGTTCAGGAGGGGTATCACATATTACATAGTCATAATGTGTATTAATGGCAGGCTCAGTAGATATTCGGTGATAAAGAGCAAGAGGTCTCCATGCTGGCATTTCTCCTGAATATATCTTTATTATATAGTTGATTCCTGATGGTATTAAACCTACTTTTCCAACGTTTTTAATGCCTAAGTCTATATTTCTTATTCGAAATCTAAAACGCTCAGTTGATACCAGCTCTAAAACACCGTCATTAATATTTTCTATCTCATTAATTTTAAGAAAGAAAGATGATAGATGACTCTGAGGATCCAAATCTATCATGAGTACATTATATCCTCTCAAGGCAAGCCCATAAGCCAAAAGGGCTGTCAAGGTAGTTTTACCTGTACCTCCCTTCTGATTAGCTACTGTAATAATTTTTGGTGCCATATTCTCAGACACCGCTTCATATAAACTTTTTATAAAAGATACTAAAAAATTTTTATTAAGCTTGCTAAAAAGTTCATGTATTATTATGTTTATCTAATAACTTAGTAGTTTCTCTGTGAAACAAAATGACATCATATTGATTATTTAATTATAAAGAATATAGATCGAATCCTTGGTTAAGATCTAGTGTAGAATAAATGTTCATGATAAGTCGCCAATCTTTATGAGAAATTTTTCAAAAAGCTTGATATGATTTATCATTTTATTAGTAGCCAAAAATAATATGCTAAATGCTAAGGATCACATATTTATTTCTCCCAATGCTGTTGTGATATAATTCTTAAATCTTCTCTGGTTTTCCTCTATAAGTAAATTATCAAAAATCTCAATACCTAGTTCTTTAAGTTTCTGCTTTAGTGTTGAAGAAGTCTTTCCAATTAACGCTAAAGCTATATTATAAGGTCTCACTATCTCCAGATAATCCTCCATTTGTCGCACTACATCTCTCCAGTTCCGAATATAAGGGATCCCCAACTTAACCTCTAAAAGTAATGAAGGCTTTTCTCCGCCTGTGGCAAGTCTTTCCATTTCAGCAAAATCAACATAATATTTTTTACCTTTGAAAACAACTATATCAATTGCTAGAAAGGTTTTCAATCCGTTTCTAGTATTGAATGGCCGAAATTTTTCATAGCGACCTTTTTGATCAGAGCTTTTTTGGTATAGATTCAACTGATAAAATATAGTGTAATCCATTCCACTTCTCCTAGAACTTATATATGCAAATGGCGTATTACCCCCCTTGGTAATCATCCAACTACCTCCAATGGTATATCCATTGACGGCGTCTATAATTTTAGAAATGACCCATATCTCAGATAGCAATGCGGCCATACTTCTCAGAGCTATGATTCTCCTTTTTTGCGAATCTTGAAGAAGTGCAACTACAGCTGATAAATAAGGTCTATTAATTAGCCTAGAAATGATACTATATGGCAATCTTTCAAATGAAATAATGTTAACAGGTGTATCTACAACTATGTCTCTGGCGCCAGAGATCTTCATAATTTCACGGATTTCTTCTACAAGTCTTAGATAGATCTGAAGATACAGCTTTTCTTTGCCAGATATCTTAAAACTTTTTACAATACTCTTAGCTGCTTCCTCATCAATTTTAATCAGATAATCAAAACATTCTATACATCTATCATTCATTTTACAGACATATATATGAATGTTTTCCATTAATAAATAAATTTTTATTAACAATATGGTCTTGTCATTAATAAATTTATATTTCCTACTATCTTGATAGAACTATCATGTTATGTATTAGTTTCTGTCAATGCTATCTATTAAGATTGTTCAGCAAGGTTAAACGATCTATGCTTATATACCATATGTCATGCTTATAAAGATCCGTTATTTCTAAGTGATAAAGATAGGCCTCTTCACGTAGTTTTTCTTCACGTATGACATAATTTCCTTTTCAGAGTCCAGAATTCTAATACTCCTAAAATATTTTATAGTATAACTACAGTGAATGAAATCTCTAATTTATTCATTACGAACTATCTAAATAATCTAATAGGCATAAAATATAACTTAAGAGCGCCATCACCGATCTTCAATGTTCTCATTAAAGTCGTCTTTGAAAAGTCCTCGAAAGATAATTATGTTTCATAATGTTTTCACAAAAGACTGATTAGAGCTCAAGATAATATTGAAAAAAACTGAGTATTAATTATGATGAATATGCATCATAATGACGTCGCCCATCTTAAACATTATGCCCAGTATTACAATCCTTATAATGAGATCAGTTAAACTCTTTATTACACGATCATATAATTGTGTACTCGTATAATTTCCTGATGAAACAATATTAGATATTTCAGAAAGATCTTGTATACAGCCTTGAATAACAAATAGAGAAGGTAGAACATAAAAAACTATGAATACTACAGCCTCTAACACAGTTTTATACTCTACACTATTATTACTCTTCGACATAGAATCTTTCACTTTTTATCTCTGTTTTTGAAATCTCCCTTCCTTTCTGCTCTTTCTTTTCACCAGCTTCTTTAATAATCTTTTTACATGATACAGAAATTTTACCTGCTAGAGAAAAGCCCCAGGCGTCCCTGTTTACAATGTCTATTAAGACTCTTCCTTTACGTGGAACTATTCTCTTGAGAGGGATAGTTTCGCCTCCTCTTATATTTATACTAGCTAGACGTTCATTGTCTAGTAAGATTGTGAGGGATGCGTAGCCATAATCTAAGGTTATTTTAACATCAAGTATGGTATCAGCTTCTACCTCGCCAAGTTCGATCCGCGTGCCGCCTTCAAAGCTTTTAGAAACAGAGCAAATTTCTATTTCTTGGCTCATATTTATTCACGAGTCATTTTATTTTATCAAAAAATTTAAATTTAAGGATATCGTATTTCTCATGAAAAGATTTTTAATTATTTATAATTTCTCTGAGGGTCTTGAGAAGGAAGTTGTCATCTTAATTAAATTACTCAAAGTATTTCGTAAGAGACTACCTTACTACGTAATTTAAAGGCGCTTAGGTGAGATTGCTGATAAGATCATTCTCATTATATAAGGATCTTGAGTTAGAAAATACGTCCAGGTATATGGAGTATAAAGCTTTAAAGAATCTTATGGATATTATACAAAAAATTTTACCCAAGAAGGTCACTTCATATTAGAATTTATACAAAAATGCTGAAGATACTGAAGCCTCAAAAATAAAGATAGTTTTAGAGAAAAAATTAAGGATCGTCCTAATTTAAGTAACATATCGAAAGATCCAGGCAAGATATGCTATTTTGCTTTTTCAGAGTTTTAATGAATTTTTAGATCTTCACTTCGCAACTTTAGTAAGCATAATAGTAACATTTAGTGTGATAAGACATTAATCATTCTATGCCACTAATGCTTTGAAAAGCTCTTCAGCCCATCTTACATATTTCATCACTATATGATCAGCTTTTCCTTTTAATTCTCCTAAGATCTTTTTAATTGATATAAGATCAGAAAGTTTAAGTCTTCTCTTGATCTCTTCAATATTGGCTTCATCAAAATCCCACCATATAAGAATTTTTGCGTCAACTTTTCTATTATCAAAACTATATTTATCTACAAAATCATCATTTAGAAACACTCCTACTTTCTTTTTTATTTTCTCAATATTTTCCAACGTGATCTTTTTAAGCCTCCCCTCTAAATATGCAGGCCAACATTTTGCTTCAACAACATATAAAACTCCATTCTTTTCTAAAATAAAATCAACAGCCACACGTCTATTCTCATAAACTCCTTTTCTAACATCTCTACCAACAATATTATACCCCATATTTTTAAACCAGAACATAAGAAGATCCTCATATATCAAACCTAATAATTTAGCTCTGAAATTTCTAGCATCAATCTCCTCTTTGGTTAAACCTTTTTCTCCAAGCTCAACAAGCTTCTCAATCAAGATCTCACCAAATGATTAATATGAAAATATGGTTTATATTAATTAAACATAGAAATATGAGATGGAGAAGTATATGTGTAGGCTATTTGGTTTATACGCTTACAAATTGGTTAATGTATACTTTAGTTTTTCGAAGCAGAGAGAAGTTTTGAGGATCTCTCTAGAAAGAATCCGGATGGATGGGGTATTGCATGGTTTGATGGTTTTAAATGGGGTTTACATAAAGAGATGAACCTCTTTATATGTCTAGCAAGGCTAAGAGACATATTAAAAGTATTCAAGGGTTCATAATTATTTCTCATGTAAGATATGCTACACAAGGTGAAATAAAGAAGGAGAATACTCATCCATGGCTTTATAAAGGTTATGTTTTTGCTCACAATGGTAGTGTTGATAGAGAGAAACTTTTGAATCTTTTATCAGGGAATTATAAAGATCTTGAGGGTGAAACTGATTCCGAAGTATTCTTTCATCTAATTGTTCAAGAGGCTGAAAACTCAGGTAATTTTATAGAGGGAGTAAGAAGAGCAATAGCCAGGATCAACAGCAATCGTATTGATTACAGTTCTCTAAATTTTGTTGCTAGTGATGGAAGAAAACTATATGCCTTAAGATATGCTAAGAGATACTTTGATTATTACACGCTATATTATCTTAAGAGACCTCGTGAAGGCCTTAAGATAGATAAAGTCTCTGAAAAAACTGCACAGCTTATAAGAATGAAGCTGGCTGCTGGTGAGAAGGCGATAATAGTAGCCTCAGAAAAGTTAACAGAAGAAGAATGGGAGGAGATACCTAATAGACATATGTTAATAGTAAACAAAAATCTAAGTACAGAGCTGGTGGAAATATAAGAGATACTACTCGAATAAAGATTCACTCTTTATATACGAATCGATATCTTAAGTAGATTATTATCATGATTCATTTATCAAATGATTCTCTAGATCATACGACACGAATTAAGTTTAAAAATGGCAACTTTATTAATTGTGATATTGTTTAAAGATCTTAAAGTTAGAAGAGGACATTAACTAATAATCTCTTTATAATTGTCATGGCGAGCCTTTGCTTCGTAATTAGTTATCATCTTTAGATCCTCAAGATCCAGACAAAGAACAACAAAATTCTTATCACAATTTTTATTAAGTTCGCTACAACATTCTACAAGCTTCTTCATATGTTTCTTGATAGCCTCTTCATGATATTTATAGTCTCTTGATGAGAAAAATGGTAGAACTGGTTTTCCTAAAGATGGTCTTATAGCAATCATTATTAGAATAAAAG
>Ga0080005_132495_pt1 | contig 15266 bp, 27 predicted proteins | sample JossMetagenome_2_FD_69208 | JGI IMG/M metagenome (GOLD analysis project Ga0080005, IMG submission 69208) | Hot spring sediment microbial communities from Joseph's Coat, Yellowstone National Park, USA - JC3_ASED (SPADES assembly) (version 2) | ecosystem: Environmental > Aquatic > Thermal springs >... | reverse complement strand
CGGAGACGGTACGATAAAAGCAATATTCTCGTGATATCACATCACAACCCCCACCTTTTTCTCACATTTTTTCCTTCATTAACACTTAAAAGCACCAAAAGAGACATATTCTACCCACACTCATTACTAATATTCACACTAGAGCTAGACACAATCTTCAACGAAGAGATAGCAAAATTTGCAAAAATATGGTGTAACGACCAAGCAACCACAAAGATAGACGATGAAATCAAAGCAATCATCGAAATAATGAAAGTAGAAGAACAAGATAACACGACATGGTACACAGAAATATTAGCAAACAAACACGTGAATGAAAGAATAGACTCCCTAATCGCAGGCTTCCATGTATATATCGAAGCCAGACACAGATTAGGAATGCAAGAACCATAACACCCAACCCCCTTTCTCCCTTAAATATTTTTCTAACCATAAAACCATACATATCACTATATAAACCCCAACCGAGATATATCTAAAGTGAGTAGGTGGTAGAAATGGAGCAAACAGAAACCGTGATAGCAAGGCTTCCAGCAAAAATTAGAATCGAATATGAATTCACAAACCCCTTCAAAAACGAAAAAGAAACCCCAACAAGGCTATCAATAAACGTTGAAATATTTTTATCAAGAAATGAGACCATAACCCTAGAAGAAATCATCACAAACAAAATACTAGAAATCCTTAACACAATATTCGAAGCAAGAAAACTAGAACAAGAGATAGAAGCATTCGACACAGACCCAGCCTAAACCAAAACCCAAAACCCATTTTTTCATATAAATTTTTAACCCTAACCTGAGACATGTTTATAGTGAAGGTGCCAACCCATGAAACAGGAAGAGATAATAAATATGATGTACGAAGCACTATTGAAGTGGTTAGAAGAGAATGAAACATATGACAACTTTGAAGGAATGATAGAATCAGCCGAAGAATACATAGACAACTTCTTAATCGAAACAAACTACGTCAGTAAGCTATGCGATAAAGGATTAATAACTGTTCCAATGTTTACATCCTACATCTTCTTAGGCGAACCATGGGATGGTAGCTCAATATTTTACACATTAGTAGAAGATGTAATAGACGTTGAAAGCCTAAAAGATGCCAAAAGGGCAGCAGCATGTTTCAGAGAATTATTACAGCTTAAGAAAGCACTAAGAAATGTGGAAGTGAAAATAGTCCCAGAAGACTAAACTGGGGTTGGTTTGGGTCTTAGAACCCAAACCAACCCAAATCCCTTTTTTCTTTACCCCATGAAAGCTTATAAGCTTCGGAGGAGACATATCTTAATTGGCTAGAAACAAGAGGTGAACAAAATGAACGTAGAAAAGTTAAAAGAAGTAGCACACGAAAAGCTTGTTACAATAACGCTAGAAAAGCTTCCAGAAGACGCAAAAATAGCATTAAAAATGCGGCTAGACGCAATCCTATCAAACTATTCTGAATCGTTCTTACTGGATCAACTATATCAGTACTTAAGGATGGTGCATGCATTATACGATGCAAGGATAATAACGAAAGAACAGTTTAAAAGATTAATGATAGACTACGATACGATAAAAGCAATATTCTCGTGATATCACATCACAACCCCCACCTTTTTCTCACATTTTTTCCAACATAAAGTTTTTTAATCTTTGGAAGAGACATATTTTAAGTGAGGGAAGGGGTGAGAGGAAATGGTTTACTGTATAAATGAAGTCAACGAATTCGGAAGAAACAGAGCAATAGTAAACATACCAGAAGAGCTCATATCGTACACTATTGGAATCGCAATATATAAATACGGTACAGTCTACAAAACTGTCTTCGATGCTCTAAAGAATGGAACAATTATAAAGTGGTGGAATGACCCAAAAACAACCGAGACATACTGCTACTATACAACATATTTAGACATGTTAAAGGAAGTCTATAAGTATATGAAAGCTGACGCCGAAGTCCAGTTTAAGAATGTACCAGAACATGTACTAAACGAATTGAAAGCCATGTTAAAAACACCAGACATGCTAGTAGCCAGAGCAAAGTTCTGGTTTAAACCAGAAACAGAGCCGAAATTCAACCCCTCCCCCTGGGTATGTGACATTTACTATGATTCAATAATTGGAACATTCCATGAACTCTGTTCACCCAGAAAGCCATTCCCGGAATGGATAAAAAATGTCAAAGTTGAACTCCACCATAAAGAGTTCAAAAAAGACATTGAATTTCTGTTGAAACTATATAAATACTACGGAGCTAACATCGAGTACACATAACCACAACACATCCCTACAACCACACAACCACATTTTTCCCATACAATTTTTTCCAACATAAAGTTTTTTAAGCTTTGGAAGAGACATATTTTTAACGGTGATGGTAGTGCCCGAAACCCCAACCCCAAAAAAGACAAAGAAGAAGAAGACAGAAACAACACAAACCACCACACCCATAACACCACCAGAGGCTAAGCCTAAGGAGAAAGCAGAAGAGAAAGCTGAGAAAGAAGCCAAGAGAGAAGTAAAGAAAGAAGCTAAGGAAATCAAGCCCCCAACAAAAGAAGCTAAACCTCCCACAACCCCAACCCCCAAGAAAAAACCCAACATAAGAACCACAACATGGGAGAAATTTGAGAAATTCAAATCAAAAGGGAAAGAAACAAAAAAGTCGTGGATAAAGGAAGCCATTGAACGAGCGAGAAAAGAACCAGTCGAGATACGGAATTTGACAAGAGGACAACTAATTGCATTGATAACACAAGTAAATAAATACAATTATGACCATGAGCCGAAACTAGCAATAAAATATGACTTCAGGCAAGGCATAGCACTGATAGCGCCACTCAAACAAAAAACATAAGAGGTGACAAAAGCTATGCAAGAGATGGTAAAAAGAATACTAGAGACTGTATTAAAAACAAGAGAACAGGCAAAAACACTCAGAGAAATCAGAGAAACAATAGAAATAACATTGGAAACCATAAAATATGAGGTCGTAGAAGAAAAGCAACTAGAACAAGTGTTAAAAGAAATAACAAAGATAATAACTAGGACATCATGCAACATCATAAAGCATCCAAACACAACACCAAACTACATATTAAACACCCCAAACATCAAAATACAGCAAACATTATTAATGAGGACAATAGCATGCACAAACAACATAGCTGAAATATCAACAACATTCAAAGTAGAAACAATCGAGATACAAACCCCAGATAAAAAGTACGTCATAATAACAAACGTGAAGGAAGTGAAACCATCCCATTAAACAAACCCCCCCACACATCCTTTTTTAAACCCCCACCTATATCTTATTCTATGAGGAGGTGAAAGTAGAAATGAGGGGTTTCGTAGAAGAGGTAGAAACATTACTTGAAGAGCTAAGAAACATCACATGGGTCTTATGGAGAATGATAGATAACATGACAAGAGGATGGGCACCAGACCCAGACCTTGTTGATCACTTCTACAACTTTTACGCCAAACTAGTGACCAAAACAATCCAAATCCACAGGGAGTTTGTTGTAGAACTGTATCTAGCCGAATCGGAACCATACCAATCAGTTGAAGAAATTACATTGAAGTTATTTGAACTAAGCAAAGAGTACGAAAAAGCAGTCATTAAATATCCAAGGGCAGAAGACAAAGAAAAAATAGAACTACTTAGATCACTCATAAACACAATCAACAAGTACACAAGCGAAATAGAAACCATATTCACAAAATTAGAAGAAGAAGTGAGAGAAAAAGAAACACTTACTTAACCTCCCTAACGTCGAAATACCTATTAAAATCATCTTTCTTTGAGAAAGCTTCAAAAGTTTTCTTAACACACGTACCTCTTGATATATTATATTTCAACATCAACTCCTCACACACATGTCTAGCATAATGCATCAACATATTCCTTCTCAATGCTTTCAACGACTTAGCATACGTAGCATAACCACAAACTTTACAAATACCTACAAACATTCAGACCACCCTTATCTTAAGCTGACCAGACTGAATGACCTCGATATCACCATCCTTGAAGGTAAACACAACCGAAGTACCTTCAGCAAACGGATTAATCCTGTTCGCAACCACCGTAAGAACCCTAGACTTATGGTCATCACCAACTTCCAACATAAGCTCATAATCAACCTCATGAAGAATCCTCCGAGGCACAGCAGGCCTATCCTCAAACACCCCCCTATGCCTACTAACACCAACCAAAGAGCTAGCATGAGCTACAATAATACCAATAGTCCTAGAATTGTTGATAATCATACGCATGAAATGCACCAAAGCAACAACAATTTGGTTTACGCGAGGAGTAATAGCTCTGATATCCCAACCCATAGCCGTAAATCTAGACATGATGTCAGTAACGAGAGCAGAAAGAGAGTCCAAAACAATAACCCTATCACGAAAACCAGCAACCAAACTATTAAAATGCCTCCAATCAGCAAGCTTAACAATCTCAAACTTCGCCTTCGTAACATTAACAATAAAGGATTGATATTCAGGGTCGTCCCAAATCGGCTCCGTATAAATAACAACAGTTTTCTTTTGAAGCCTCTGACCAAGCCTATCCGCCAGCATAATAGCTAGCGTCGATTTACCAACCATAGCCTCACCGTAGACAATCACAATCTTTGGGGGGGTCAAAGAAACCCCCAGCTTTTCAAACAACTCAAGCACTCCCAAACCACACCACCAAATATGAGACATATCCAGCAAAAGTTAAATATTTAACTGTCAGACAATAAAAACATACCAGGGTGAAAAGTATGAAAATATATCGTTTCATATGTAGATTGTGCGGAAAGGTGATTGAGAACGACAACTACGAGCTAGCAAAGAAAAACATACGCCACCACCTGATTTCACATGATGAGCTCAAAGCAATGGCCGACGCACTAATCAAAACATATGCCACATTAGAAGTATATGAAGTCGAAGAGGTAGTAATAGCATGACCACAAAAACACAAACAGAAATAGAAATAGAATTCCAACTAAAGATAAAGAAGCTAGCAGAAACACTAAAAGAAATTTATGAAAAGCCTCTAGTACCATCAAAAGAGGAGATGTGCGAAAAACTACAAACACTAGCAGAAGCTGGAGACAAAGTCGCATATGAAATATACGAAGAAGCATGCAAATAAAAAAAGAGATTGAGAAAGAAGGCACAGACTACGTAGGAGGCTTAACCTCCTCTACCCTCCTATCCCCAGGACTCCACTTGACAATCCTCACACGCTTACCCTTCCATTTGGTATAGTCCGTACCAAGAGCAGTTGCGAAGGCTCCTAACTTCGATTTGCCACCAACATATGGCCTCCACCAAAGACTTTCCGAAAACGTCTCACCATCATCTCTGGTGATCTCGATCATAATACCGGTCGCATTGATGTTAGCAAAGTATTGAACACTAACGTCCGTTATAACCCCTTCCAGCCCCTCGTAGAAAGGTCTAGCGACTTTTACCTCGACAGTAGGCACAGCCGTTGGAGACATTACTGGGACAGAACTTCCAATCTCTGTAACAGGCTTAACGGCGACAGGCACCTCCTCCTCAGACACCTCTACAACTATCTCAGGCTCCTTAGCACCTTCTACTCCACTTTCCTTAGCACTCTTCCTAGGCACCAGGCACCACCCAGACCAAGCATACATATCTCAACCAAACCTTATATCCGTTTCGCCCCAACAAATTTAAAAACTCCAATCAAAAAATATGTCTCATGGTGGGAAGTCTTGAACGAAGAACAAAAAACGATAGAAATAGTCGTTATAAAGTCCACACGTGAACGAATAGAGGATCTCTATAAAAGACTCCTAGAGGAAAAGGTAATAACAGTTGATTCGCTAGCATGCTACGACCCAAAAGAACTAGATTCAAAAATTGTAAAGGAAGCCCTGAAACAGTGCAAAGCAAAGATGAAAACATTAACCCCAAAACCAATCAGAGGAGCACCATACCTAGTATACTGTGTAGACCCGAAATGCCTAGTGGAAAAACTGATCGAAATAACGAGAGAGAGGCTAGAACTTGAACACCAGTAAACATCAACCATGTTATTTAGTAGCAGACACCTGGATATGCAGAGGTGAGATAGTGATAGTCATGACCATGAAGGGAGTAATAACCGGAAAGGTTAGAAACATAACACAAAACTACATAGTCCTAGACATCACAGAATCAAAAGCAATAATAATGCTAGATAGAGTCATATGGGTGAAAAAGAAATGAGCCAAAGACCAAAACGAAGATGGTACATAGACCCATTCACAGTCTGCGAAATCATATATTTCTACAACCCCCGTATAAAGCAATTCGTGGTAATGCAAAGAGACGTAGCAACAAAACGATTTATCAAGAGACTCAGAGAACTATACATATGCGGGGTAAGATCGTTCTCAACACAAACACCTGATGGAGATTGGGCATACCCACGCAGAAAACGAGAAAAAGACAGATCAAAGAACATATGGGTGGAATGTGTACAGGTAGGAGTTATCACAGAAGACGCATGGATAAACTTCACGAAACCCGAGCAATTCGAATACTTCATACACAAAAATGCCAAAGTAGTAATATCATGGTGCGATAAATGCTGGGAGCTATTCGAGAAAGCAACAGCCGTACCAGTACACATGCCACGCGTAGACGCATACATAGTAACAACACAAGCGTGCATGGAATACTGCTGCTATGCAAGACCAATCCACGAATACGCAAGATCAGTATACGAAATGAGAATCAAATGCTACGACAAAAGGTACTGTTTCAAAGACGAATTGGGAAGAATCTACTGCGAAGAACTATACGGAGAATACCCGCCCGAACTCCGTGAAGAAGCATACAGAGCAATAATGATGCGAGCATTCGGGATGCACACACTCAAAGACGTAGCATCAAAAGGAGGCGAGATAGTATATGACGACACTCCAACCTACGAGGAAGAATAATAAGAAGGATATCAAAGAGATGTTCCTAGACTACCTGACAATAGACATAGACATACCCATCGATATAATATTCGATATAATGGATTTTGTAAGACAGCATATAGCATATTGGGAAGAATTATCAGGAATACAAGTAAAATCGTGGGCAATATACCCATCGAGAAACTACAACACACACCTAGCAATCAAACTGTCAAAACCACTAAATTTCGTTGAAAAGATACATGCAGAAATATGCCTAGGCTCCGATATACTACGAGGATGGTACACATGGGCAAGATGGAAAATGTGGCGAACAAAATCAGACTTCCTATTCACAGACAAGATAAAAGACAGGAAAGAAGTCAAAGCAAACATAGAATCGCTAATAGTAGTAGACACCTACATCCCAATACCAGAGCCATTATACAGGGAAATGGAAAGGATAGCACTAAGAAAGGGGTTATCAATCCAAGACATGATACTAGACGCAATATATTTATACGTCAAAGCACATTCCTAAACCTGGGTGATACTTATGTGGAGAAGAGAGTTAATACGAAGATTCATGACAGCCATGAGACCAGAAGAACACCTAGACGAAAAGATCAGATCACAAACTTACACAGTAACTGAAGTACCTAAAAACATACTAGACTCGCTAGAAGCAATATGCAGAAAATACGAGGGAGTAATGCCAACAATACTACCAAAACCAAAGGAAGTACCAACACCGATAATAACACCAGACAAGATAGACCCATCCATCAGAAAACTGATAGCAACCAAAGTAAACCTAGCAAACCCACCACCAGAAACCATAAAGTCCCTAGACGACTTCAAAGCATTAAAGAAAACCGAGAAAATCAAACTATGTAGTGAAGTACTCGGAGACATGAAAGCCATAGAAGAGAGAATACTGCAAGACCCGGAGCTAAAGAAACTATACGACTTCAACCTAGAACAAGCGAAAAAAGCAATAGCCGAGAAGAAGGGAAAACCAGTAGAACAACTAACAAAGAGAGAAATAAGAGATGCCGAGAAAAAAGCAAGAGAAGACACACTACTACAAACATGCGGGTCAAAACTAGCAAACTACTTCCTATACATATCGAGACCAGACATACTAGGACTATACCTAGAACCCATGCCAGAAAAGAAACCAGTAGAAAAAGTAACGTGCACCCAACACGAAGTTAAATGGGACAATGTACGAAAAGCAATGACAGAAATATGCAAAGAAGCAAGAGAATACATAAGAGAAAAATGGATACCATTCCGGTGGGAAGTAGAAGCGGTATACGAAAAGAAAACCAAAGAAGAATACAGGCCATTCATACACGTAATAGACGAAGCATACCCAAACGTACAAGAACCATACAGGCTACCATCACACAAAGTAGCGATAAGAATGATATTAGACGCCAGGATAAGAGTACCAAAGGATAAGCTAAAGAAGGCAATAGACTACATCAAAACATACAGGCCATCAACAGCAATGACAATAAAGACAAACAAAGACCTAGAACAAGAAGTAATCCTATTGCTACTAAAGAGAATCGAGAACAGAGTAAACGACCTCCTAAGACACACATGCGCCCCAGACATCAGAGAAGAGTATAGATCGCTCCACCCAAAACAGATAAAATTATTCAACGAGATATACGCACTAGTCATGTCAAAATACACAACACTACCACCAGACATGGAAGAAGCAGAAAGATGGGAGAAAGCATACGAGCTAGCAAAGAAAGACCTAATACGATGGACTGAAGACCTGATGATAACGAGAGAAGAGGAAGTCAGGAAAATGTTCGCAGAAACCCTGACAACAAGAATACTTGAAATAGCAGGAAGAACACTATTCGAAGTACTACCAACAGAGCCCACGTGCCCACCAAGAGTAACAATAGACATAACAAGGAGGAAGGAGAAAGAAGTAACACTACCATCACTAGCAACAGCAGGATGGAGAATAGTAGAAGAAGTGAAAACCCTAGACGTTGAAATAGAAGTAGAACAACTAGAGATAAGAATAGAGTTTTGCACACCATGGTGCTCAGCAATAGACTGCGTACTACGAAACATAACACCAGAATACATAATAGATGAAATAGTGAGAGAAGCGAAGAGAGTTGAATTCGTAGAGGTGACCATACCATATCCATCCCCTTCGCCAGGATAATCCCCGAAAGATCTTGCCCCGAAACAGTCCTAGAATACCTCAGAGACGCCGTACCAAAAGCTAGCAGGGAAGCAATACAAAGACTGGAATGCGGAGACGTAGTAGGAGCAATAGAAGCACTATACGAGGTATGGAGTGCCTTCGACCACATCTGCGCAATAGCAGACTTCTACACAAAAAACGTGTGCACACAACAAGCACGACCATTCCCAGACATAGCATACTACGAGCCAACACCACCCGAAAAATGGATGTGCTCAAGAAGGATAAGAGCATGCTTCCAAAAAATGGGAGTAGTAACAGAGAACCCGCCAGGAGTAACACCAGCAATAGACTACTTCAGGATGCGAATAGAATTCCACGAAAAAGCATTCATGGAAGTAATGGACTTAATGGATAGAGCAAAACAACTACACCTAACATGCATGGAAGAATTTAGAATAGAGTGCTGGAACGCATACCTAGCACTACTAAAAGACATATCAACACTGGCAAGAATAAACCGAGAACTAGTGGGAATACTGGAAAGACCATTCCAGAGAAGACGAAGACCACCACCAACACCACCACCAGGAATCGGGGGAACAATAAACCTCATGAACTACTACTACTTCTACTGCTCAAGAATAACAAGGTACAGACCAATACCCCCAACAAGACTCAACAGAACACTGGCAAGAACAATAACATTCGAAGCACTAGACCCAAGACCACCAGAAGTGAAACGAGTACTCTACGACATAGCATTCAAGATAGCCAAAGAATGGTGCAAAGACCCAAGAGAACCAAGAAGACAGCTAACAGCAGGAATATGCACAACATGGACAATACCAAAGTTAAACACAAGAATGAGACAACTAGAAAGAAGGTTGAGAGAAGGGAGGATAGCAGACTACCGATACGAAGAATTCATAAAAGAACTGGAAGAAAAATGCAAGAAACTAGGGGGGACTTGGACTGGCGTACGATGCATACCTTGAAGATGTAAGAAAAAGGATAAGAGAAATCAGGGAAGAAATCCCGAGACCAGAAAACCCGTGTATAGCAGTAAAGAAAGCCCGAAGATACGGATTAACAAAACTAGAAGTACAGCTCCTAAAAGAACTATGCATGACAGAAGAAGACACGACGCTAGACTTCATCCAATTTATAACCCTCGAAAAAGAACTAGAAATAAGGGAGAGGCTGAAGAAACTTGGCTTTTGAAGAAGAAGCACCCACATACATATACCCAGAGGATGAAATGATACTCTCACATCTAGAACTTCGAATAAACAACGCCTTCGCACTATGCAAAAAAGCAATAGACCTAGCAAGAGAAGGAAACATAATGGGGGCAAAACTACTATACCACGACTGCCTAACACTACTACACGGAATAGAAGACATGCTAAGAGGCTACGAGAAAGCAACACGGATAACAATACCACTAGAGACAAACGTACTAAGAAACATATACGAGGCAATCATAGGACTATCACCAGCCGAGCTAAGAGAAACAGAGATGGAAGAAGAAGCCGAAATACTAAAACAGCTAGCAACACTAGCAAAAACAGAGATGAAAACAGAAAAGAAAACACCACCACCAGGATGGAAACCCGAAATAACAAAAGAAGAAATAGGAGAAAAGAAGAGGAAGAAGTAAAATGACCCAAGAAGTAATACCATACGAGAAGCTAAAAGTACTAGAAATATTCAGATCTGATCCAGAAACACTAGTAAACATTGTCATGAAAACGTACGAAATAAAAAAGATATACGAAGACCCAGAAAAAAGGATAATGATATATGTAGATGAATGTATCCAAAAAATGATACAAACATCAACACCCTACTGCATATCCATGCTAGGAGACATCCTAAGATACATGCCAGAAGAAGAGGCAAAAGAACAACTAGAAAAATGCATGAAAGAAATCGGGAAAATCAAAGCAAAAAAATGCATAATGCTAGGGGCAATACCAGCACCATAACCTAACCGTCCTTCAACTCCTCCTTCAACTCCTCCTCCTGCAACTCTTTTAACCCATCACCCACTATATCCCTAACAACCATCTCCAACTCATCCCTATCAATATTCTTGGAAATAAAACATCTATCCCCAAACATAAGAACTTCAATAACAGCCAACACGTGTTCATGCTCATCAGAAACAAAAACAACACCATACTTTATATCATTCACAACCACCTCCCTATCACCAACAAACACAAAATACATAGCCCTAGTGCAAGGCAACCCATCAACGACCTCAGTAGGATAGAAAACTCCCAAGCTAAAATCAACCCTGACAGAATCAACAATCTGACACAAACTATTCTCTCTCATGTACTTATCAACAATCCTCCTAAACTCCTCATCTACAAGCTCCAAAAGGTCCTCCCTAACACCCAAAACACATCACCTCCACTTATACACTACACACCACCCTCAGACACTCTCTCAACATCCCCAACCATCTTCCTAGCAATATTCCTAGCAATCTCCTTAATCCTCCCCTCGTTAATAGTAACCTCAACAAAACACCTAAAATCGTATACCATCACGCCACCACCCCACCATAAAACACCAAAGCCAACCGCCTCGCCAAATCCAATATATCCAAGGCATCCTCAGGACTCAACCAGCAAATATCACAATACAAACCAGAAAAAGCACCCTCACCAGCATCCAAGTCATAATAAAACTGCATAACAACATCACCCTCCACACCACCCTCACCACGATCACCCCTCCTAGAAACATAAACAGTAAACGATACAATCCTCCTACCAATCAACTCGGGATCAGTAACAGAAACATCAAGCCTAGCAACATACCTAGGATTCTCCTTATTAAAACTCCTCAAAATATTTTCAAACTTAAATACCATCCTATCCACCACACTATCAAAATGAACCTCAGACCCCGCAAACACAGCCTACCACCTCAACCTAGGAACCTTAATACGCCTATCAAGATACCCCTTCTCATGTGCTATGGCATGCCTTCTAGCATCCTCGACCGTAAAGAACATAGCACCGCAAAGCTCGCACACAAGCAACTCGTTAACACCATCATTAAACTTCCTGAACCTGTACCTGGCCAAACTCACCCCTCCCATCACCCCCCTCAACCCTCAAAACCCTCCAATCACCGCAATCAACGAAATAAGCTACATCAACAGCACTCAACTTACATCTTTCATAGTTGAAAACATTAACAAGCATTCTATCACCATCAAACCAATCAGTACACTTAGCAACAGAAGCATACCTACGATAAGTGTAGAGAACATCCTTAGGAAACATCTCACGCACAAGATCAAGGTCAACATGATCACAGCTGATAGACTTCAGGAATAAAGAATGAAGCCTCTGACTACACCTAGTCTTCCTTATATAATGATAGTAAACGTATGAACCGTCCTTGAACCTCAACCCACAAAACGGACAAACACCAGACCTGATTGATAGAATAACCTCGGGAACAGTCAAGAAAACCCTGTAAGCCAAACCCTTGATGTAATGAGCCCTACTAGGTCTATAACCGCTCACATACCTAACCCAACTCCTAAACCACCCACGCAAACGACCATAAAACCATGCCAAACCCAAACACCAAACAAATATGTCTCAACCAAACCTTAAAACCGTTACGCCCCCATAACCAACCCTAACCATCAAACAAAAAAAGAAAAAATATATCTCAGAGATAGAGAAAGACAGGACTACCAGAATCCCCAGGCTCCAAAAGCTTAGTCGTTAGAATAACGTCAACAAAAACAGCAACATCATCACCTAGATTAACAGTCAAAACCACACTAGGCGATATAACAACACCAGTAGTAACACCAGTAGTCCTACCAGTCTTAACAACACCATCACCACGCTTAACAGGAACAGGCTTAAAACCAACAGGCTCAAAACCAAGCTTCATAACATTATAGACGTTTATAACAGCCGAAGCCACCTCACTACCAGCAAACCCAATACCGATGAAATCATAAGAAGACAAGTTCTCAAGACCAACCGGAACTGTATCAAACTCCACAACCGGCCTAGCAACAGCAAAATCAACAAAGTTCACGGGAAGCTGGTAAGGAGCAAACCTAGTCCTCCTACCAAGCAACTCTGAAATCCTATTCAAAACCCTTGAAATCCACTTAGAAACCTTACAACATGACACAGGCTTTTTAACAGTTACTATCGGCTGATGCCAACTATACTTGGCAACAACATCGTTCAAAGTACCACCATCATGAACACCAGGCTGAATAACATCACCATCCCTAACCTCATACGGACACAAAGTAGGGTTCTTCACAAAAACATGAGCATTACTGGCAAAATAAACGTTACCACGACCATCCCTGAAAACACCCGAAAGAGTACCAGTACCCCAACCCCAAAGCCCCACACTAACACCAGGCCTCACAGGACGAAATTTCCGCCTATTCTCAACACTACTAGATAAAAAACGGATATCACCGACCTCGACATACTCAACCTCGTAATCACCAATCTTAGCCATAAGATTATACAGCTTAACATCCTCCCTCGACTTAACATAGGCCTTCACTTTGTTACCCACAGGCTCCTGATCAAAACCAACAATATAACCCTTCAACATCAACTCAACAAAAACCCTGACAACCTCCCTATCCACCTAAAACACCTCAACCAACACTAATCGAGATACTATACCTAGCCCTATCACTCGTAGTAACACTCAACGAAGACGATAAAATATAAACAATACAATCAAACTGATTCTCGCAATCAACATGAATCCTAGCCAGAGAACCGCCAGCCGTGAAATTAGCATAATCATGGCTAGCACTACCACTAGTAGCACCAGACGTGTAACTCCTAGAAAGCGGTCTAGCAAGAAGAACATTGCCAGCACCGTCCTTCCACAGAACATCCGCCAAGGTAAGATATGTATAAGCAGGTCTAGCACCCCTCAAAATATTATAAAGAAGACCGAGAAGATTACTGCTATCAACCGCACTAACACTTGGAAGACCACCACTCACACTAGGACTATGACTAGACGAAAGAGTCAAAGTCATAGTAAGACTAACAGTCTGACCAGCAACAACATCAAATGTGGGAGAAACAGCAGACTCAAAGTAGAGAGTCGCACCAGCCTTAGCCCTAAAGTAACCCACAGTAATAGAAGCAGTAGGAGTAACCGAACCACTAACCTGAGCCACAAACCTAGTAGGCTCACTCGAAACAACAGCCCAAGATAATGAAGTAGTACAGTACTCCGTAACACCATCACTAGAAACAATACAAATACGGTCAATAGCAAGCACAACAGCCGTAGGTGTTGAAGCGAAAAGCTCGTTAGCAACATGCTGTCTCAACGTAAGACTAGGAGAGCCCGAAACACTAACACGACTACCATCAGGCAAAACAGCCTCAAACCTAGCCCCGATCCCAACACCTAAAACACCCACACCACAACACCACCACTAATTTATGTAGCAAAAGCCTAAAAAAGCTTAACCAACCAAAACACTACCAGTAATAAGGTCAATATTATCAACCATAGCAAGATAGAAGACACCAACACCAACAAAACTAATCAACTGAATCCCATCCATCCACACAATCCAATCACCACTCAAACCCAAACTAACACTATCACTAAGTCTGAAACCAAACAGTTAACCAACCTCTATGACGATACTAAACCTAACCCTATCATTTGTAGTAACACTAACAGCTACCGGAAAACTAAACACAATACACTCAGGCGAACCAGTACATTGAACAAAAACATATTTCAAATTCCCGCTAGCCTCGAAACTAGCAAAATCATGAAAAGCACTACCACTAGTAGCACCAGACGTATAACTCCTAGTAAGACTTGCAGTCAAAAGGCTAGTACCATACTCGTCAAACCAATCAACCCGCTCCAGAGTAAGATATCCATCAAGAGGTCTCTGACCAGAAAGAGCAGTATATAAGAGATACATAAGTTCCATCGAAAGACTTCCAACATCACTAGGAAGACCACCACCCACATTAAAACGATATCCAATTGAAGCATAAACTGTCATAGTAATAGAGACAGTTTGACCAACCTGAACATCAAACGGGGGGGAAACAGCAGACTCAAAATAAACCGTAACACCAGCCTTAGCCCTAAAGTAACCCA
>Ga0080005_128067_pt1 | contig 15300 bp, 7 predicted proteins | sample JossMetagenome_2_FD_69208 | JGI IMG/M metagenome (GOLD analysis project Ga0080005, IMG submission 69208) | Hot spring sediment microbial communities from Joseph's Coat, Yellowstone National Park, USA - JC3_ASED (SPADES assembly) (version 2) | ecosystem: Environmental > Aquatic > Thermal springs >... | reverse complement strand
TCCTTAACCTGGACAATCCAATAATTCAATCTAGGGAATATCTTCTTACCTTCGTACTCCTCTACATCCCTCTTCTCCCTCCTAATTACGACATTGTTAACAAGCGATGCAAGGAACTTGTAGTCATTCTCATTACCAGTGTGTGGCGTTGCTGTTAGGAGGATGCAACCATTAGCCCTATTGCATAGGTATGCAAGTCTCTCCCTCTCCCTACCCAACCTGATCTTGTGAGCCTCATCTATTATGACTAAATTCCACTGTATTTTCTGTAGTGAATCCATATAATGAGTCATCTTAGCCCTATCAAGTGTGATCAAGTAAACTCGATAACCCAGTGGATAATCTAGTGATTCAATTAGGTAATGCTGTATTTCGAATTTATTCAATTCATCAGACCACTGATTAAGTACCGAGCGGGGAACAATTATGAGGACACTATTAACCCTGCCTAACTCCATTAAGGTCTTAATGAGCAGTAATGCCTGTATTGTCTTGCCTAAGCCAACATCGTCAGCAAGCAAAAACCTAGGACTTGGAAGCCACAGCACATCTGACACAAGGTCTAGCTGGTGTTTGTATAAGTCCTTACCGGCAAGCCTCAATATGTCTATTAATGAAACCATGGCTACTCGTTAAAAATATTATTTCAGTTATATGCATTCTCCCTCAACGCTGTATGTGCTGGTCATTCCTCACATATTACCGTGAACTCCAGACGCCGACCCCTGAACTTCTGAACCATATCATCATCCACAACGACGGGTTCGGGGAACTCAAACATCGCCTCCACAGTAGGAGCTATGTCCTTCAGCGCCATTAACAAACGTAAGACGTTATTATAATAAGACGCATCCCTCACCCTAAAGCTCGCGTTCAGCCTAATTTCGCCCTCACTAACCTTTTGCTCAGTACTTACCCTAAGGGTTAGGCTGAGCTTACGCTGTCCCCATAAATACTTCAATAAATTCTCCGCATCATCTATCCTCAACACATTAATCCTCTCAACAACATCACCTTGAGAAACACCGTATTTAAAACACTCCTTCTTCCCCTCACCCCTTACGTAAATTGTTACAGTCCTTTGATCCCTAGCTCCACTCTTAAAGACTGCCTCAATACTAAGCGCATGCTCACCCGGCTCCTTAGGCACCTTAACCTCAAAACGATAACTGACACCTGGCGAAGACGCCCTATTCATGGTACCGTTAATGCTGTAAATTAACTCGCCCATCTCCTCACTCGCGATAACCTCAACATTTACCTTAGTACCCGGAAGTCTCTCAATTGAGAGTTGCTCAACCCCATCAACTAAGACCTTAATAGATGCCTTAATGATCCTCCTCTCGAAACAGCCCACCGTGAAGTAGAGCCAGTCACCCTTCTTTGTCAAGGCATCATCGATGCTAACCTCGACCCACTCACCACTGGGCCTCCTATACTTAATATAATACCTCGTAGAGCTTCCCTCCATTCCACGAAGCTTCTCGAGGAACTGCCTAATAGGCCAGTCAATAAATTCCTTACCAATTCTTAAAGGAGCAACACCACTATTCTCATCCAAACTCGGCGTTTCACCCTTATCGGAGCACTCCGGTATCCAAACCAATTCATCATCTATCTTAAAGACGCACTTACGGCCCTTACAATAATCCTTAATGGAACTTAAGAACTCGTCGAAACTTATTGGTGCAGGTGGGAGCTCGGAATTGTTTAAGTATATGCTCCATAAATCACCTATCATTACGAAATTACCGCGCTTTATCGAGTCCTTAATTTTGTCGAAGTTGAAGATTATTTCAGCGAGTGCATTCACGACATCACCCTTCCTCTTACTAATCTCGACCAAAGCACTATCAAGCTTATCGAATGATTGCTCCTTAAATCCAATCACCGCCTTACTAAGCCACGTATTTACCGCCTCCCTAAGTGCGACTCTAGCCGCGGACTTCCTATTATTAAGTCGATTTCTTAAGTGCTCCTCGATCTCTCCCCTAAAACTCTCATCCTCTATATCAAGTAGATCGGGGAAGTAATCCAAAAGCCTATTACTTACCTCATCAATGGCCTTTATTATCCTGCCAAGATCAATAACGGCATTTTTAATACCCCTCTCCTCCCTGACCTCCATTCCAAAATCCTCAAGGACCTCGACCGCCCTCTGCGGCGCCTTCACCTCGTCGTTAGGCAATGCAAACATCAAATTGTTTCTTTTCACCTTGGTGCCGAACTCGTTTATATCCACTGCAAATATTGACTCCTTACTATTACTTAGCTCCTTCTGCCAAGAGTCTTTATCAGCAATTATAACGACTTTACCTAGCGACTCAGAGTTTATACCGGAGATGAGAACCTTAGAGAAAGCACCTGATCTATCCTTAACAATACTTACTAATTCGTTAATAGCAACATCTAAACCATCGATGTCTGAGTAAGTAACGGCCACCTCATATACGGCTCGCGTTTCGTCGCCTAGGAACCAATATATGTACTTATCCCTAACCTTCGTAACATGAGTCCCTGTACTAACTTCATTAAGCGCCTCCTTAAGGATGGCTGGACTAATATCCAAGTTATTATAACCACCCACAAGCAAGTCCTGCTCCGATGGATACAGCCTTAGCGATGGCATAAGCCTTAGGTAAAACGTCATGAGTAATACGTACCTAAGCATTGAAAGCGCGGCTTTATATGTCGAATTGCTTAAGTTTCTATTTCTAATTTTTTCCACATCACTCTTATACTCATTAAGAAGTAATTTCCAAACCGCTGCCGTGGGGCCACCTACTATCAATAACTCCCCCGGCTCCTGTAGATGAGCGAAGGTTATTAACTCTCCCTTTTCCCAATTCGTGTTTAAGTAAGCACGTGTAAGTATTCTAAGGAGCTCTCTCGTCATCTGTATCCTCGTTCTCTCAACTAATGATTCATCAGCAAGCCTTAGTAAAACATTAAGAAGTCTCGGGTTAACAGGGTACGTTTGCTTAAACTCGTCATTAAGGCGTTTATACTCCTCATCATTGATCAAGCCCTTCAAGGGAGCTAAATCAACCTCCTTAATCGCTACACCACCCCACCTCCTGAGTACAGCCGAGATATTGTAAACAGTGTCTAACGAGATCGTTTTTGGACCAACTCTATTAATGACTTCTATTGACCTACGGGTTTCCAGCTCAGGCTTCTCGGTCGCAAATAGTGAGAAGGATACGAACAAGAACACCTCAGGCACCTCACGGACAACCTCAGCCAGTGTCTGAATCCAAGCAACGAAATCGTCGCCCTCATCAATCTCGAAGAATTGCGTCTCATCAAAAATAATGACCAACGGCGCATTACTTCTAACAATATTCCTTAAGTCATCCTTAATTTTCGTCATCCTAAGCCTCCTTTCGAAATCACCCAACCTCTGCCTACCCCTAAAAACAGCAACATTAGGAACCTTACTTATCGACGGTATCTTGATGTCGATGCCGTACCTCGTCAACTCCCTACCAACGCAATCTCCAACACCATTACACCGCCTATAGAGGGCCAGGAGGTGGAGTATTAAGGCTAGGAAGTGCGATTTACCAGCACCCATCAGGGCAGGCATTAGGTAAACCTCACTCTCGCCCCTACTGAGTTTCACCAAGAAATCCTCTATGTAATGCTCAAAGGCTGGGGTTACGTACGTGATGGAGAAGAATGATTGCGTGTCACAGTATATCTTATATACTTCCTCGGGTTTCTCGTTTAAGAATAATGCCCTATATACCTCGTATATGTCTATAGCAGGGCTTACCTTCCCCTCGGCGAGTAATCTTAAGTTCTCAACACTCATTGCCACCACTCCATACCAAGAACCAGCCTTGAAAGCTTTACGTCAGCATCGTCCTCATCAAGCAAACCCGACTTAGAAAGCTCAATTAAAGCCCTAGCCAGGTTAAGGGACTCCTCCCTAACCTCAGGGGTACATTTGGCCACTGACTTAATTAATGCATTAAGCTGTAGTTGCCTGAGGCAATCAAGCACGGCAGACTTCCCACGCTGGAGCGAGTAAACCCTCTTAACCTCATCCACAGTGTCACTACGCGGCGCCAACACCTCAAATGTTTTGCGCTTAGCCACATTAGCCCCGCCAGTCTCAATCTCCGTAATCAAGCCAAGCCCAACCAGGTCCTTATGCTCCAGCCCAACAGCCTTCTCTACGTATGACAATGTATCACTATCTACACGACCACTCTCACTCTCCATAATCCTAAGAGCCAGGTAGGCATGCGCACCTCTATCAGTCAATTTAATACCGGTACTCCTCAGCAACGCCTCAAACGCGAGCACAACAGCCTGCCTCATCAAACCATCAGAACCAAGCTCCACACCACCAAGCCGCACCGGGTAATGAGCCGTCAAATACTCCAAGGCAGCCAAGTAGGAGTAAACCCACGTCGTCGCACCACCCTTCCTACCCCTCAAAACCTTAAGCCTAGCCTCAAGCCTCGAAGCAACCTCCCTAAACGCCTCCTCCCTCGCCACATCCAAATCAAGCGACCTCTCCCCAACCCGCCTCCTCCATGCCGAAACATAACCACCTAAAATGGAAGCCTTACCCCTAGCAACAACACTCTCCTCACTCTCAGTCTCCACCGGATAGGCAGCAACAAGCTCAAGCCCATTCTCACGCCACAAAGCATCAACCAACGCAGCCCAAGCCTCAGGCTTCTTGGCAACGTAATACACAACAAGTAACCCATCCTCCCTGAGGAAACGTAGGACATTGGCAAAAGCTCTAGTTAACAACTCGGCAAACGTAACCTCCATCTTGAAGTGCTCCCAACGATTCTCATCCTCACTCACCTCCTTAGGCGCAAACCTCTGCCACTGAGTCGGTATCTCCAAGCCAAACTCATCAAAGAACGCTTCAGGCAGGAAGCGCGGTTTTAACTCATTATTCTCAACATCACTGAGAGCCCTCTTAAGCCAAACATAGTAGAAATCACTAAGCTCTGAATACGCTACATCATCAGCATAAGGCGGGTCAGTTACTATTGCATCGAACCTCTCACCCTCAAGCCTAGAAAGCTCAGAAGCATCATCAAGCAAAACCCTAACACTACTAGAACTACCAGAAACAGCTGAAACGAGATACGCCAATGCCTCTATCTCTTTTTCCAAGCATTTACTAAAAGAATTAGTTCTTAACAACCCTCTTGTGATTATGAATGGATTTGTGTCACCCCAGTTCCATTGCATTGCTATACCTCGCATTGACAAAGCATGAGCTATTTCTATCCCCATAGGATTAGATGGATGCAGTAAGGTAGCATTATTATTATGATCAACAAATCTAGCTAGCGCTATTGCTAGGTATGTTGTTACTGCTTCTGCGTATTTTCTTGCATCTTCACTGTTCCAGCCTTCCTTCAGCTTCTCCTCCTCAACCATGTGCTCCACCTGCCTAATTAATTTGACGAATTTGATTAGGGTGAGGAGTTGTCGTGGGTTAAAGAGCTTAAACCATTTGTTAAAGCCGTAAAGTATTGGAAATAGATATCTATTACCATATGGCGTAATCTGCTCAATTGGTATGTCCGGATCTCCCCACATCTTCTTCAGTTCCTCAGCGGCTTTCCATAGTTTCTCCGTGTCTTGTTGTGTTGCTGGTTTGAATTGTAGGTCCCCATCCTTGACGTAAATCTTAACAAGTAGTGTGGGCCTTGCTGGTGATTGCTTCAGCTCATCAAGTGTTATTTCACCCCTTAGGTACTTCTCGTAATTCTCGTTCCACTGCTTGAGCGCCCACTTCACGTACCAATCACTATCCTTCTTATTGCCCTTAACCACCTTACCGTTTACTACGCGGTGGTTTATCTCAGCCCTGCAGTACAGGCATTGAGCAGTCTCGCGCCTTAGGTCTATGTTCTTCGTTGGCACAACGAACTTCTGGTTCGCCCACTTTACGGAACCACCCTCCTCACCTCTTGTTGTCACCTCGGCGCTTAGGTTATCGCAATTTCCCAGCCTCTGCTGTCTGCATTGTTCGTTTAGGTCAATTACCTTGATTTCACCGTTTTGCCACTCCATCCAGGCAAGCCTCTCATAGCCTCTATTGCCCCTCTTCACCCTCGCTAGCCACCAATTGCCAACCAATGGAGTGTACCTGCCGCACACTGGGCACTTAACCTCCCACGTACCAATGTACACATCAGCATCGTAAAACCCCCTAATCACTGGATCCTCCTTGAGCCTGTTAATTATCCATGAACCCCACCTGGCAACATCATAAATGAGTATAGGCACCTTGTACCTGCCAGAATCACTCACCTCCCTCTTACCGTTGAATTGCTTGGCCGCATCCTCAAGCCCCAATTCCTTTATGGTCTTCCCATCAACCTCTATGAACCTGTCCCTAAAGAGCCTTGGGTACTCGAGTATTGCCTTTAGGAACACGTAGGCTGTCGGCAGTAGCTCAACAGCCACAGCATCAACACCAAGTCTCGAAGCCTCAAGCGGTATCGAACCAAAGCCGGCAAACGGGTCGAGCAGTCTCTTCCCCCTGAGCTTCTCGATTAATCGTTGTGATGGGTTGCAACTATGTACTGTCTTTTTCTCGCCCCTGCATGGGAATAGGTCGTTTAGGAATTGCTCCATGCTTTGGTAGGCGTTGTCTTGTAGGAGTGATGCTGCGATTATTGTCCTGGCGCCGGCTAGTGGTTTTCTAGTCCACCAGAAGACCATCTCCCAATGCGGTGGCCTGCCTGGACCCTTCTCAACACTGGAGTAATCATTGATGACGTCGATTGGGATACCACGCTCAAGCAACGTAGGCATTAAACAACCAACCACAAAACAATTAATAAAATTACCGACCCAACAAGACCCAATAACACCACCTGAGGAGCAACACAACGCCCTGGCCCATGTACAGGGACGACCAGTACCGGCTTGTGCATTGCCAGAGAGGTTCCTCGGTTTCCTGAGGGTTAGGTTTATTTCTATTTCTACTGCCCTATTTATGGTGGCTTGCGTGGGTGGGTTGAGGGATTTGTGTGGGCTTTCGTGTAGGTTTTGCGAGGCTAATGCCGAGTTCATAATGAGCCATAGGCCCGACCTCATTGATGATCTCAATGCACTCATTGGTGATGCCTACGGCTTGGTGCCTACCGATCATGATACTAATTCACTGTTCGAGTTCGCACTGGAGAGAGTTGTGGAACCACTCAGTAATTACGTCCTGCACTCGGTGCTCGAGTGCTCGTTGTACCCGAGCCTATTCTCGATGAGGCTCATAATAGAGTCCCTAGCAGTTGGGCTCTACGCCGATCGGTGGTTTGGCAATGCCTGGCTTGGTGAGAAGTTGAGCTTGGCTAGGGGCTTCGAGATGGGTAGGTTCAAGAGGTGTAGGGAGTATAAGGGTGAGGATGGCAACTCATTATGCAACCAATACAGCACCCTGGGTAGGGAGGTTAATGAGGCATTGGGTTGGTTGAGGGATTGGTTAAGTAATAACTTCGGTGCTGAGCCAATGGACTTCATATATGAAACCTATAACCCACTATCAAAGCCAATACATGCCGTGGCAATGATTAATGGTGAGGGCGTACTTGGGGCTTTGGGATTTGCCGTGACTGATTTCATGCGTTCAAAAATAGGCATCCCACCAATGAGGACAATCATAATGCCAGCCGAGTGCGAGGAAGACGACTTAGTAATGCTTGACACAATCCACTGGGATTCACTGCTAACTAGGTTATCCATGGACATGCTAATATACGCATGGCAATCAATAGTGAGGAGGGCAAGCAATGATGAACTCACGAAGATCAGGGCGAGTATTGAGGAGGCGATTAGGAGGGCAGAGGAGGTTTATGACGAGATAGGGAGTAGGTACAGATTGCAGGATAATAAATAATATAAACCGCATAGCGTTTTTGAAGCATCAATTAAAAATTAGGTGAGGGGATCAGGCACGAAGGGTCGTAGCACGTGTAATCCCATTAACGGCATTGCCCGTGCTAGCCGCCTAGCTCTAACAATCTAAACCAGCATTAGTGGTTCATTAATTTTTAACCGAACCGCGATAGCCAACCTAATGCTCGCCGAGACGCCCACTCCAGGTAACGATTAACTTATCACCCATGCAACGAGCATCATCAGCACTAAGCCTAACAGCCTCCCCCAACAACCTTATCGCCACACACCCTAACTATCATTACACAAATGCATTGACTATACATAGTTCATATTAAACACAAGGGTTTAGTATATTTGTTTACCACGACTATTCAAATTCAGTTCCACAACCTAGCCTATATTACATGGGATTAATGGACACAATATTTATTAACTATGTGTTTTAAATGTGTATTAGGTGTGTAGCTTGGGACAGATTAGGAAGGGTAGGGTTAGGAGAGTTCAGGTTACATTTACTGAGGAGCAGTGGGGTCTTATTGAGAGGTTTAGGGGGATTATTGGTCGTGAGGATGCCGAGATTGTTAGGAATATTGTACTTACATGGCTGGCTGAGAAGTCGATAATTGCTGAGGAAGTTAAGAAAAGCCTGTATCGAGAAGCTTCGGTGAAGGGAGGATCTAGGGCTTCTCAAAAGGCCTAAGTATGGTTGTGATATACCCAGTACTAGAGCTTAAGGACATAATTTATGCGCACAGGTATGGGTGGCTAAGCGCACTAACCGAGGTTACGGAAGGGGTTATGTTGAGGCCCGAAGCCATGCTAGGCGAAATATTCAAGTCAGGTAGGACAATCAAGGAGTATTTGGTTCAGGAATACGGTTTGCCCCGAGAACTCCTTAATAAATTGAAAATAATGCTTGACCACGGCATCAATACTACAAGCTTTAGGAATTTCTTCGGCCTTGACAAAACCCCAAGAAACTTGATTGAAGTGTATAGCAGGCTTGGTGTTGATATGGGGATAGCGTTTGATATACCTGCAAGGCTCCACTTAAGTGCCGCCATTGACATAGCCTTAGATGGAAATGCCAACGTCTATATTGATGAGTCGGTGAGAAACATTATTGAGGAGATAGCTAAAATCATTAGGGAGCAAATTAAGGATCACCTTAACGGAACTTCAGAACCAAGGATTAGGCAAAAAATTAGGAAAAGGGCTATAGCCATAGTTAAGGATGATTCTAACGTGCGAGATTTACTCGTGAAACTTTCGAGGGTAAGCGTTGAGGAGACTGTTAGGAGGTTGGAGGAAATGGTTGAGTATGCCCATAGGCTTGGATTCAGGGACCTTGTACCAGTGATTCAAGGGCTCTTTAATGAGGATATAGAGTATTGCGTCAAGAATACGATTGAGATTATGTCGCGGTTCAATAAAGAATTTCTAATCGCGATTGGTACTGGAGGAAGGATCCTCTCACGTGAAGATGTTGAGAAGATAAGGTTTGCCATAAATAAGATTAAGGAATATGCAGGAAAGGATGGTGTGGATGTGAAGATACACCTCCTTGGCTGGTCATCACCAAATACGCTGTCGGATACCGACATATTGAGGAATGTCTACAGTGCTGACTCATTGAATGCTCGAAGAAGGGCAGTCGAGGGTAGGATCTATATGGAAAATGAGGGTTCGATAAAGCTCATCCATGTGAAACAGCTCAACGACATTAATTGCGAGTGCCCAGTATGTAGGGATCCAACACTAAAAGCATACGTTCTTGATCCCTCAGGTATGAGGAAAAACGATGCCAGGATAATTCACAACATTTACGTAATCACGAAATTCTTAAACAATCAACTCAAAAAGTAAGGCTAATAATCGAAACTAAGCGAGCCCCTTATCTCTCAAAACCTCGAGGAGTCTCGACGGCTCAACACCAAACCTTCGCTTAAACCTCTCATAACTACTACCAAACCTATTTACAACATCATTAAGACTGTATGGGGACATGAGATCCCTTAACCTCCTCACCTCCTTAACTGCCTCAAGAAGCGCTTGCTCAATGCCCTCATCATACCGAACCTCTATGACATCATCTCGATAAACTAGGTAACCCCTATCCCTCCTTAAAGCCCTTAAGTAAGCTGCTAGTTGGAGTAAATGTCTCCTTGATTTTTTACTCGACTTTAATTCAACCACAGCATTTGTTGTTACGAGGTCGGCAACACCAACAACGCCAATGTCGTCATCGAAGGTCTTAACCTCAATCTCAACATCAGGCATATTCATCATCAATATTCCCTGATAAGCCTCATGCACGAGGAACCCATAAACAATTCTATGTAAGTCATCCTCACGGTACAGCTTAATGCCGTACTTAACGTTAAAAAATAATGCTAGGGCATCGTTTTGACCAAGCTGTGAAGCCCATACGTAGTTCCTACGCTGTGCCTCAAAATCCTTAGCAACAAATACCCTCTTACCATCCACGACTAACTGCCAAACAACAACGCCCTTTGTGAGCAAGACCTCGATTAAGCCATCAATAGTCATGGACGTAACCTTCCTCTTAATCGCATCGAGATCTAGAACCTTACTGAGAGGTTGAAAAGGCATGGACATGGTGCTCACGGGAACGAAAATGGCACCGGGCTACCACTCTTTTCCCAAACACTTAAATCAACACCACTATATGCCGCCAGGAACCTCAATAGCCATAGTCTCGATAATGCCAGGTTACCGTAATTACACCTAGGCCAAACACCTAAAATCACATCGCCAGGCTCACCGTAAAACCTCTCAAATCCTCTAGATTTAATGTGCCTCTGAAGCATTACCGTCGAAGCATCCTGGAGTATATCCTTTAAATAGCTGTAAAGGAGCTCCGAAACACCATTCCCTCCATTCACAGTATCAAATAAGTAAATTTCAGTTTTTAAAGCACTCCCAGAGCTTTGATCATCCTTTACTACGAGAAGCTCACCCACATCCTTCCTCTCCCCGCCAGTGTAGATGGGGTGATAATTAAGTAGTATATGGGCTAAACTGTGGGATACCGTAACAGCAAATACTTTATCCCACCTCGAAACATTCTTAGCCCCTATGTTCATGAGATCCTGGCTTATTTCCCCGATCAACGCCTGATGAAGGCTCTGGTTCAAACTCCCAAACCATTGCGTCCAATCAATCATAATCTTGACCGCGTATGTATCGAGCACCTCCCCTATTATGGTTGGGTCATTTTTTCCATCAACAAACTTTGGATACCTTACCCTAACGACATTACTCCTCACAGTATAACCAATATTCGCATAGAGGATCTTGACGGTCTTCAGCTCAACCGTAATACCATTTCTTCTAAGCGCTTGAATCGTATTACCCTCATCAATAAGTATTGATATTACCAAAGGATATGTAATTACTGAATTTGTTACCCCTATGCTTCCCTGCGCATTCCTTATATTTTTAATGTAGCTTAACTTTGCTCCTTGTTGTGTCGATATAATTAAATCCTTATTGACAATATCGTAATGAACCCCCACAACAGGCCCTATAGCCTTAGATACAGATAGTGGTATACGTATTTTATTAACGAATGGAGGATGAGGATATTTCTTTAATTCTACTTCGTAGTAATAGAAAAAGGATTGTTTTAAATTCGCAAATATCTTTCTACCCTTAAACTTCTTAACATACACTAAATTATTGTTATTATCGATAAAGTACGAAGGTTCGGGAAGCCTAAATCTCCACTGCTCTGGTATCACCACTTTTAAGTCATCGATACAATTGAAATTACCTCCCTGTAACTTCTGATTTAAATTATTTAAATAAATGCTGAAAGCTTCTTTGAGTTTTTTCATCGTTTCTCTAAATATCAACCTTTTATACTCTAACGATCTTATTAACGATCCAACATATTGTAGTATATCAACAATGCTTTCAAGCGTTCTTACGTTATCGCTTACATGAGAAACAAAATTACTTATTTGTTGAGGTAGACATATATAAGACATGCGTAGTGCTAATGATACGAACTTTCCCCCAACCGTCTCAAAGGGTACTACAGCGATCTTCCCATTAGGGAGGCGTATTGGCTTAAGTGTCACCACTCCTCGAAGCCTTCGATTAGGTGGTAACTCGCCCTCATAGCCTCCCGATGAGACAAGTGGAGCAAGTTCACTAATACTATATGTTAATATCGAGAGTATAGCATCATCTTTTAATTCAAGTGCTTTCCATCTATCAGCACCCTTAAATACCAAATCTACTTGGATACCCAATGAACGAATCTCATCAAGCGGAGTTTTAACTCTCAATAACCCAAAGTTTCTACTTAAAATTATTGACCATGATGATGATATTGTTTTCCAAGCTGTTTTTATCGCTTGAGATGAAAAGGAGGGTATCTCACATCGTTGTTTTCCAATACAATATTTAGTCAATGCTTGTGAAAAGCTTATCAACTGCTGTTTTAACGCGCTTCCGTTTGCTTGTAAGTACTGCGCTATTAATGATAGCTTTGGTGGTGCGCTTGAAAATATATTTATAGGCTTATCTATGGTCATATCTATATATTCGTCAATTATTTTTTGTATTTGTACATTAATTGGTGTTGATAAGGCCTGAAATGGATATAGTCTCCACGTGAGTGATGTTGCGAAATTACCTATATAGGCCCTAATTGCATAGGGGTTGGCAGGGTTAATCGGTATTTCGTACGTTCTAGCACTTCTTACATAATTAATTAACCTGTTTAAGTCTGAGAGGTAATATGCATCAACGCCCGAGACCTCATTACCAAGCACAACCACTAATGATGGTTGACCTCTCCTACCAACTCTGCCCACTCTCTGTTCGAAGTTTATTGGTGTTGGAGGTAGCCCTATGAGTATGGCTATGTCTACATCGCCGATATCAACACCGACCTCAAGGGCTGACGTGGCGATGAGAACGTTGATATCGCCAGCTCTGAATTTTCTAGCTATTTCGTTTCTAACACCGGATTGCATTTTAGCGGATAGTGAGGCAACTTTTATGAAGTGATAATTAGGCACTCCATTACTGCAGACGGAGGGATCGAATATTTTACCTACATTGTTACACACGTCGTATTCCTGCCAAAAGCCTGAGTATCGAGAAATGTAATCCTCGATTTGATAAACCAAGCGGTTTGCGCGCTCAACGGAGTCCACGAAGACCAATATCTTCCTCTTATCCGGCGGTAACAATGCTGTGATTACGGGTATAAGCTCTATTGACGCATTACTCAAGCCCCACCCAACCGTTGGTAACAATGCTATTAACCCTTTGTTAGAGAGCTGGAGCTGCTGTTGCTGCTGCACTTGTATTATTTTAATCCTCGATGGCTCAACGACAAATAATTTCGATAGGAATACGTCAGCATTAGGTATTGTTGCACTTGTGACGAGAATTAGCGGTGTATATGCTACATTGAAATTGGTCTTAGCCGCAGTCTCAACTAATTTCCGTAAATCACGTATTAATAAGCTTACGTTTGTGCCGAAAACACCCGAGTAAAGGTGTGGTTCGTCCATAATTATTAATAATGGAAAACCTTTCGCATAAATGCCAAACACTTTATCATAATCTTTACCATGATCTTGCTTTCTCAAAATATTGTTAAGCATATCAGGCGTGATCAATAATATATCGGGCGGTTCCTGCCTTATCGCTTCACGTGTAAGCCTTATGAATGTAAAGTCGTGCCCTCTCTTACACCGTAGTACCTTTGTATTGAGGTCTGATCCACAAATTGGGCATACGAGCTTAATCGATTGACCCGATCGAACTGTAGGGAAGAAATTCTGCAAATAATCCTTTATTTTGTTAGGATCATTATCATGTGGTGTATCCTGATTAAGGATTCCTATTGTTAACTCGATGTTTTTCTGCGCCTTAATATGAGGATTAATAATATGGGCTAAGTCCCTTATGAACCTTATGAAGTGATCCTTCATGAACTCCCTCATTGGGTAAATCATGATTACCTTCGTACCCTCAAAACCAGCAGCCTTCCCGTCCAGCGCTGTTTGGATCGCTATGGTTTCGAGGACCTCCGTCTTACCGCTCGCCGTAGGGGCTAGAAGGGCCAATACTTCGAAGGGTTTTGCAATGCTCACGTTCGGAGGAGTACCGCTTCTGAGCCATTTACGTAAATCGTCGAGGGCGTAGAGGGCCCATACAATGGTCTCCGCCTGGTGCTGGTAAGGTTTAGGTGTTATTTGCTGCGTAGTTTGTATCCTATTTTGAATCGCCTCACCTATAATATTGTCAACATCAACCGTAATATTAACTCCTTGTATTAATTGGTTCAACCTCCCTCTATCATAGAAGTCCTTCCATGTATATTGAATTGTCTGTAATTGAAAACTCGTTGATAGAGGCAGGAAAAGATTGCCATTGAAACCAGTCCTAGGATCAGGCCATATCGTCTCGAAGGCATTATATAAATTATTTTTAAACTTTATATTAATAGCACGGTATAACCTATCAATTAAACCATTAAGGTACTGAGGGGCTTGTTGAGGCGGTTGAGACATCCAACTTTCCAACTATTACTAAAGTATATAAACTTTGTCCTTAGATTTTTAATACTAAATAAGGTAAAGAGATGCTTAAATATAACGGTAAGTCTCGGATCTCGACACCTTCGAGAGTGAAGTAATCAACTTGCTATCTATTAATTACTAATAATACGAGACCTGAGACTAAAAGTATAATTGAGCATGGTGAGGTGTAGGACCTCAATTGCCGAATGGCAATTACGAGGAGGGGTCGAGATTACCATGGAAAAATATAATTATAATGGAAGTGGGCCAAGAACGTAATGTAATATAGGCACTATTACCGCTAGGGCAATAGTATGAACAATAATTATGGAATCAATGTACTTAATCTTAATGATTACGTTCCCTACACTCACGATGATTTAAAATAGCTCAATTTATGCAACGTCGAGAGGTCTGACTTGGTTAGGTGCTCCTCGGTCTCCTAATTATTTAGTTCATCAATGCCATCGTTGTTAACGCTTAAAGTTGGGCCTCGATTGGGTTGTGTGATGAGCGGTGCGTTGAGGGCATCGACATGCATTGCCGTGCTCACCATCATATTCGCACTAGCCACATACACAGCCCTAAACACCCAAACCCACATTGGTAACTCACCAACCTTCAATCGAACGTTTAGCCTAGACTCGCCGCTAATCATCGGCGGCTATGGACTCCACCTAAACCTAACCGCAATAATTACCAATGCAGTGTTAATCACAATATTTTACTTAGTACTCGCCAGGGACAAGCCGAGGACTGGCTTGGTCAGGTACTCGCTGGGCATAGTAGCTGTTTATGCATTGATAGCGGCAGCCTTTTACCTAGTAGTTACTGCGAACCCAGC
>Ga0080005_178331_pt1 | contig 15356 bp, 25 predicted proteins | sample JossMetagenome_2_FD_69208 | JGI IMG/M metagenome (GOLD analysis project Ga0080005, IMG submission 69208) | Hot spring sediment microbial communities from Joseph's Coat, Yellowstone National Park, USA - JC3_ASED (SPADES assembly) (version 2) | ecosystem: Environmental > Aquatic > Thermal springs >... | reverse complement strand
CAAATCGGTTACAGGCTCAGCAACAACACTTGGATATGAGGCTGTTGACTTATCTGACTACCACTACCTCTACGGAATAGATATATCTGGCTCATCGTTTAAGTGCTACAGGGCTTGGGTAAGAGCAAAGACCATATCCTCGGCAACACCAAGGTTCACAGTAACGGATACCCAGTTTGCAAGTGGCTATATAGGTATAGGCTTTGTAAGGGGGTACTACCCAGTACCATATGCTGTCCCGACATGGTTTTCAGCGTTCTCAAGAGGTATTGAAGCAACATCAATTATTGAGCTAGGTGTTGAGGGTAGCGGGAAGCCTGAAGACCCATATAAGCCAAGCTTCTCAAGCCAGCTCATAGATATACTATCTTTGCAGAATTTGTCAGACTTTCTCTATCGAGAGGCTAAGAAATATCAAGTGTTTAGAAACAGGGGCTTCACAGATGAGGAGATAGAGCTATTATTAGGCTATATACCTCAAACAAAGGTTGATTTAGATACTGTGACGTGGGGTGCATTTGAGTTTCACCCAGACAAGGCATCTACAGTCATAATTACAATATTTAATGATAATTCGCATAAAGCAGGTGCTGTTGAGAGGCAGAAGTCCAAGGCAAAGAGAGTGATTAAAGTTCCTAAGGACTATTCAGAGGCTGTTAGCCTATACAACCAGTTAAGCAAGGGTTATTCACATTGGTTGGCTGGTAAGGATAACTTTGCCTACCAAGTCTTAGGGTGGGAGGAGCTTGACCTGTTCCAAAATGTGGACTTCTACTACGGTGAATTCATTGAACATAAGGCTCATTATCAGCAACTAAAGATGGTTCCTGACTGGGAGATTAGGAATAGGTTGAATGAGTTGCTTGATAAATTATCTAGGGTAATGGTCTTGACTGATGAGAGGGATAAGCACATAGCTAAGCTTAGGGAGATTGGCAAAAAGGGTTGGTAAAGCTTTTTTATTTGTCTGGGGATAGTGCTGATATTATTGTGTCTAGCAGTATTAGGTCTGGTCTGTTTATTGCTAGGTATGCTATGGTTCTGAGCAGAGATAGAGTTTTTTGCTTAGAGGTATCCTTATACACCACTTGAATGGCTGTCTCACGAAAAAATGGTGGTGTTGCTGGTGCTACTAATGTGTACACCTTTTTGCCTAGCCTTTGTGTCAGCTGGATCTCTATGTTTGTATACTTGCATATGACGGATGTCTTACCATCTTCTGAGCCTCCGAATAGTAGCCCTACGAACTCCTGCTGTGTTGTGAATGTGGGTGAGCCTGAGTCCCCAGGCTGTGACGTTAGTGTACCCTGTATTACTATTATGTCTGTGAATATTGCTACACTTGTTTCATACTGTACCTGTAGTGTTGCTGAGGTGTCTATCACTATGCCTTCTGTCAATCCAGTTGTTCTGCCAAACTTTCTAACAACCTCACCTTCATTTGGTATCCTCTTACCACTTACTCCACCAACATTAAGTATGCTTATATATATCATCGTGTAGTTGCTTGGCACTGCAACAGCTACATCAACAGTGTTTAAAGCGGTTTGCGAGAAGCTTATTGGCACAAAGTCGTATAGCGTGTATAGAGTGTCTTTGTTTGGGTCTCCACCGTCGTACAAGCCTGGCTGTGCTAGTGGGTCTCCTCTCTTGCCCTGGTTCTCCTTTGCCCATACATGGTTGTTTGATGCTACAAGAAGCATACCGTCCTCTGCTATAAAGTACCACCCAACAGTACCTGCCGCAACTTCATCTGCTCTAGACGTTGATACGCCTGCTGGTGCTGGTCTGAATCTGCTCTTAGGGTCATAGACCTGTTGATATGCCTTTATTCTACCTATTTCAATAACGTCTGTGCATATACCGTCAATCTCCTCTGGGATAACCTCATCTGGCTTCAGCTGTTCCTTGGGAACCTTCCTAACCACGTATATCCTTATACACTGCTTCTCAGATATAACCTTGTTTGCCTTAATCTTTGACTTCAATGTATTAGAATACCCAATTACGTTTGGGTACCTGAGTATGTTGTGTTTGTGTATAAGTTTGTGTATCTCAGTCTGCACCCTAACCACCTAGGAAAAGCTTCTTTGCGAGACTATAAAGCATATCTACAATCCCTATATTTGCGTAGCCGACCCATATGACAACAAACGAGTCTGGTAGCGATAATCTAACTACTGCGTTGTAATATACATAGCCAAGTATCGCACCAAGCATAAGCAGTGCTACTGTCTGTCCATTTTTGATATCCTCAAGCTTCTTAACATCTTTAATAACAAGTGTAAGGAAATACATCAATGCACCTACAAAGCCGTTGATAATGTAAATAGCTATGTCAATCACGCTTCCTCACCCGGGTGCTATCCTAGGCATAGCCGCTCTCTCAAGAATCATACCACCTAGGACGCCTCCCATAAAGCTTACTATTATCCATGGATACATATCCTTCTTGCCCTGTTCATAGGCTTTATTGATGAGCTCTCTAAGCTCCTGCATTGCTCTTGATGCTGTGCCTATGATTTTATCTATGTAGCTCATTATAGTATCCTTGTCGCTTGACGTTATCTTTCCCTGCAAGACTAGCTGGTCTAGGTAGCTTGAGAGCTGGTCTCTATACTGGTTCATTTCCATTGTAGCTGTGTCAATAATTATGTTTGCCTGCCGTATAACATCCATTGGCTTCTCCACAACGGTTGCTGTATACACTATTGCCGCTGTTCCCGACACTAGTGCGAATATTGATGCACCAGCCCACAGGGCTACTGGTATGCCCACTCCAGCAGTTGCGAGAACTAGTAGAGCACCCGTCACTACAGCTCCTATCCCAGCCAAGAGCATCAAAATGTTCTTCCAGTCAAAAAATGAATGTAAGTCTATATAGAATCGTGCTGTTACATATATATATGAGGAGTCAAAGCCTATTGTTGTACCAACATTTGTGAACCTAAACGAGTTGATAACCTGCTTAACATATGCCACGGCACCCACAAGATCTGCCAACTCAGGAGCCTTGTATATGACGCTAGTTACGTTGCGGTCATCAACAAAGTTTGCAAAAGCCTTTGCAACATCTCTAGAAATCCTAAACTTCAGCTCAAACACAGCTGAAACGCCTGTGTAATCCATGACCTTTGTTGTGCCGTCCCATATAATTATCCTTCCTGGCTTCCAAGCAATGGTGATGTTCATTGGGTCTAGCCAAGCCGTGTTATACTTGTCGTACTTAATAACCATTGCGTTCTTAGATATGTATGCAATCTCATACGTGTCATCAAGCGAGGCTCTTACAGCCCTTGGTATGTATATGAATGGCTGTGCCCACTTCTCAACTATGTTCCCAGAGCTGTCCCTAACCTCAAGCACTGCTAAAATAATACTTCTGTCTACATTGAGTGGTGTACCCCAGCCAGTCAGATTCTCCCAGGGGTCAGAGTCAATCGTATATGTGCCCTCGGATATTAGGGAACCTGTAAACATATCATAGGAGGCTACCCTAAGAGTGTACCCCCGCCTACCAAGAACCTTGATATACGTTGTTGGGCATGCCGCCACAGGCATTATGTTAGGCGGGTGCTCAACAATAATCATACCTACTCACCAAAAAGTAAAAGTAGAAGAAAAAAGCGTTAAAAAAATTTTTATGTTCATGTCCTTCTCCTTGACAGCATTAGGAGTATTAGTATGATTAGGATTATGAGTATTATCATCCATGTTGGTGTAGTTGGTGCTGTTGGTGTGGGTGCAGGTGCCTGCTGTAGGGTTACATCTGTTGCTAGTATGTTTGGTGCTGTAGATGGCGATACAGGTGTTAAACCACCTATTTGCTGAACTGTTATAGATGTTGCCAGTACATTTGGTGCTGTGGACACGGTTATTGGGGATGCTGTGAGGGTTACTTGCTGTACTGTTATGGATGTTGCTAGTATGTCTGGTGATGTTGTTACAGTTATTGGTGTTGCTGACATTCTCTATACCTTAGGCGATTATGTAGAGTCTGTAGGTCTTTCCAGCACTGGCTGTGGTAGGTATTGTTAGATTTATGCTGAAGTTGCCATTCGCATCGGATGTGCCTGAGTTCTTCGCTATGACTGTGTAGGTGTCTGGGTCTACAAGGGCTACCCAGACAGTTGCGTTAGCCCTCTTGCCAGTACCACTAATGGTTATCGTCTGCCCAGGTGCGGGGGTGCCAGATATGCTGTAGGTTATGCTTCCAGAGGGTGGCTGACCACCTGCCAAGGCAATAGCAAATGGCGGTACGCCTAGCAGGCTGTTCCACTCGTCAGAGCTTATCACATATGGGTACTTCTTCTTAGCCCAGTTAAGCAGGTCAGTGCCTGTAGCTGTACCTGGGAATATCTTTAGCCTTGTTACAACAGCGTAGGTCTTGCCAGCATTAATGGTTCTGTCCTGGAATGGTTTGGGTCTCAAACCAAACAATCTAACCTTGTCTGTTGATCTTGCAACTCCAAATGCTTGTCTAGCGTCAGATGGTATACTAATGCTTGTATCATCTGTGTAGATACCTAGGGCACTACCAGCTCTACAATCATTTGTAGCGTTATAGCAGTTCATCATCGCATATCCATCTACATATGTCCATCCAGTTATTCCAGTACCACTTGTGTACTCATTTACTGTGTCAGTTGGTGTAACAACTCTTGATATAGCCGCATCAAACACCTCTGCACCTGGTGTAACAGAAAACAGTCCATCAGTTGTAAATGGACATTGCACATTACCTACCTGTCCATAGCTATATGTATTTATAATCGGCTTGACTATCATTAGCCTAAACCACTCATCAAGGTCAGTATCATAAAGCGATACAAGGTATTGATACATCTGTTTCTCGCACTTTGTATTTGCCTTGCCTATGTATGAGGATAGAAGTATATGCTTCACATTACCTGAATCATCCTCTGCCCAGCCACCGATAAACGCTAGTGGGTACCAGCCTCCCCTGTATGTGCCCTGGGAACAGTATGGGTCATCACCATATATATCCAGCTTCTGGAACACATCAACTATTGGAGCGGCGTTGATACTACCCCTATTTATGCTCCCCCCTCCAATATGTAACGAAATGCTTTGATCAACCATTATATCTTTTGATGACTTAATCCCTGTGTACAAGTTAAAGCCTATATCAGTACCATAGTAGTACCTGTAGTACAGCTCATATTGATACATTTTCGAGCTTCCCAGCGGGCTCTGTGTAAACACCTTGTTTGTTGTGTCTATCTGTGGCTGTGTGGATTTGTAGAACACCACGTACTGGTTCTGTCCAAGGTCTGTGTAGCCAGAGCCAGCTGTGCCAATAGTGTACTTACTTAGACCAAATCCTGTTGGCGGGTCATTTACCCTTACTGTTATTGTACCTGTGTTGAATATTAGTATCTGTAGCTCTGGATAAGTCCTCTTACCTATGTACACCCTGGCCTTGTTTATGCCGTCTGTTAGGTCTACCCAGCCCCAGTAGCCAGAGTACCCACCAAAAATAACTAGTTGACCATCATATGGTGCTGAGGTGTTTGGGTTTGTCTCGTTTGTGTGATCCCAAGCCTCCTGAAGCGTTGGAAATATCCTGCTCACTAGGTTACCGCTACCATCTTGCCAGTAGAAGTACTCTGAAAACCTCTTGGGCAGGCATATAATCTCGTCGCATACGTAAAGCACCTGTGGATTGCTTGTTGATACAGTTGCCTCTCTAATCCATCCGCCAAACGATTTTGCAATGTTCCATGTTAGTGTAGGGTCTGAGAGTTTCTTGACTAGCTCCTTTATATGACCCATTTTACCACCTAGAATATGTTAGGAAAAAGGGGTTAAAAGTTTTAAAAAAAATGTTTTTGTTTTAGGGGTGTTAGCTTATGTATTGATCAACAAATGCGGCTTTGAAGCCTGTGTGCACAAGTACTTGGTGGGTGCCTGCGGTTAGTGCACTTGGCAGGGTTATTGATGCGTTTCCATTTGCGTCTGTGGTTGGTGCTGTTGTGAACGACACTTTGCTCCCATCTACCCACACCTCTACTGTCTTGTTGGCATCGAGGTTTATGACATCAACTGTGTTGGTGGCTGTCAGCACAACGCTGGGCTCTCTCCTCGTGAGCTTGTTGAGGGCTTTGTAAACACCGTAGGAGCCAATGACCCTAACAGCTCTCACAGCGAACTCAGGCATCCTAGCGGCGGCAACAGCTATAGAGATAGCCGATATCGCTATTGCAAGCACAGAGTCTGTGTAGTGCTTCAAGGTCTTTATAAGACCCGCCATGAAGCTCTGTTTCTTTAGCTCTGCAACACCAAACTCAAACACGTACATTGTGCCTCCTTCGATGCCTACAGCCATTGCCCAGTTCCTTAATAGCTCAACTGACATTTTTCCACCTACATATATTTATGTGTTCCCAGATACTATAGACTCTGTTTCAGGAGTTAAAAGCTTTTCTCCTTTAACCTCCTTCTGGAGCAGGTCTGCAACCATCTCCGCTATTGGTATGACAGTGTCTATGAAGTCCTCTACCTGCTCCTCTGGAATGCCAAGAGCAATTGCTATCTGCCTAGCAACCTCCTCAGGCTCTTGCCTAGGATTATCCGTCACAGCATGAGCAACATCTAGAACACTCTTAGCAATTCTCCTGACCTCCTCGGGAGCACCCCTAAACACCTCATCCAACACAGCATACGGGTCTCCAGCCCTCTGAATCTTCTTAATCAACCTAAATGTCTTCAGAGCAGTCTTGACAGCAGGGTTCTTAAGAGCAGACATCAAATCCTTAGACATATGACCACCGATAAGTAGCTACATTATGTAAGCTTATAAGCTTTCACTCAGGCTTGAACAAACTTTTTACCGCCTCCCACTGCCTCACAACCCACTCAACATATTTTGGGTTTCTGTTCAGGGTTTCAACAGCATCCTCAACTATCTTCTCCAGCCTCTCAACAACTCCATAGTGGTACCACTCCTCTGCAAGGTCAATGGCTAGGTCATTCAGCTCAACAGTCATGTCAGTTGCCTCACCCTCTGACAAAACACTCTCTCTAAACGCCCTCGTAACCGCCTGTATGGTACATGCAACAACCTCCTCCATTAAATCTGTTCTTTCCTTCTCAGTAGCAGGCACATACTCATATTTCTCAAACGCCTTGTATAATCTGCTGGCTAGGTCAGGCGGTAGCAGTTTAATTAATTCTTTTAGCCTCTCCTTAACAGGGGCTAGACTCATATGTAGCATCACCTACTGCTAATCATTTTAACCGCTTTCTCAGCTATCATCCACTGCTTTCTAACCCACCTCATATAGGCAGAGTTATTGCTGAGCATCACAAATATATTGGACAGCCACCCACAGAGTGCATCAAGATTTGCATACTTTATAATATCGCTACTGTATCTAAATGTAGCTCTGTATAAACCCATTTGCTTTTGTCCAAAGTCCCTAATGTCTATTGCAAGTGACTGGAGCGCCTCCAGCAAAGCCCTTATAATAACTGTTTGTATCAGTGTAACAAGTGTCTTCCTCTTCTCACTACTCACATAAAACTCGTTAAGAAGCTGGTCAGCAAGTTCAATAAGTGATACTAGATGTGGTGGCACACGCTCCATTAAATCCCTGAGCTCACTCCTTGCTTCCTCAATACTCATACCTTCACCCACTAAATACCTCTTTCAATATTTCTTGCATGTCTATCCATAGCTCTTCCATCCATTCATGATAACGTCTATACTTCTTCAGGGTCTCTATTACATCTCCTATGAATTTGTTAAGATAGTCAGTCCAACCATATGTAATAACTGTGCCATAGTACAGCATACATAGAGTTGCAACACTATCAATCATGTCAAGAGCCTCCTCTACACTCAGCGTTTTATTCTCTACTGCCTGTGCAACTGACTGCTTAACAGCCTCCTTTATCTCGTTCACCAAGTTAAGTCTATACTTTTCGCCTTCAGCAAACCTCTTAAGGTTTTCATACGCCTCCCTTAACTTGCGCACCTCTGCCACAGATACAAGCTTGATTAGCTCCCTAAACTTCTCCTCAGCTTCAACTAAACTCATGTTTTCACCAACTAGAAAAGGAATATGTTTTGAAAAAATAAAAATGTTTTGGTTTTGGGTTCAGGTAAGGTGTGTTGCTTGTGTTACATCCCTGGTGGTGCTCCTGCTCCTGGTGCCCTCACTACTCCTCCTGCTCCGTATACTCTGTCAAGTACTGTCCTTGTTTCATCTGCTGTGTAGCCCGCCTTGAGAATTATTTGTTCTGCCCAGTTTCTCGGTATGTTGTTCTTCTCTATAATCTCTCTAATGCCACTAACAATATCATCTATGCTTAGAACCTTTATTTTGAGGAGCTTTGCTCTTCTCCAGAGGTTGAGGAGCTTTATCTTGTCGCTACCGGGTGCAAGCTTTCTTGCAAGTTCAATTACTTCCCTTGGAGGCTGTATGACTTCAGCCGCCTTTGAGTAGTGACCCTTTTGTCTGTTCAGTTGCTGTGGGTCTGGTCTAACCTTCCCACTAAGCTTCAGACCAAGCTCATATCCATCTACCATATCGGCTGGTGTCCTGATTAAGTCTGGAATCCTTGCTTTTCTTGCTCTAGCCATCTATTTCACCACATACATACCTTGTTTTCTGGGTTAATAAGCTTGTCTAGCCCTGGGCTAGCCCACGCCTAGTAGATCTAGTCTGTGTACCGATTAGTATACTGCTCACTATCTAGGCTTCTCTTCCTTTACTTCTTCAGGCTTTTCGGCTTTCAGTATAGCTGGTACACCTAGAATCATGTCTATTAACGGATCTATGTATGTCATGATGTCCTCTATTTTGCGACCCTCCTTTACACACACATCTATTACACCTGTCAGCGATACTGCGAATTGTCTGACAGTTGTATCAAAGCTCACAGCGGCATCCATCCACTGCCTAGCAACATCATGTATGAATGGCATTATCTCTTGCTGTACCTGCTGAAGGTTCTGCAAGTGTTTTAGAACCGATGTGAAGAGCTGTGTAGTTTTCTCAGCCCTTACCCTGAGACCAACTGTTACATAACCCAATTCAATCAAGTTAAGCAGGCTCTCCTCACATTTAGCCTTCTCTCTCTCAGCCATTGCACCACCACAAATAAAAAAAGTGTGTCTATGTTTAAATCCTTATATCAAGGTTTTGTTCTTCTTACACATGTTTCTGAACTCGCAGTAGTAGCACCAGTAGTCCTCCTCCTTCTGCGGCGGCTCATCCTTTGTGAGTGCCTCCACAAATCTCTTAACCCTCTCTACAACGTTTAGCTCTGTCCACGTCCTTGTAAACTCTTTGCACTTCACCTCATCGGATTTGGGCATGTAGCAGATGTAGAACTTGTCTATGTTGAGCATGACTGCGTATATGTTTGACTGTTCGATGTGTTCGTCAAATATCCAGTCAGATGTCTTGAACTCTACAAATGTCCTCACATCTCCATCAGCTATGAACAAATCTACTCTTCCAACCAGCCATATATCCACATCACCTATGCTAATCAGTTTCTCAACATTCTTCTCACTCTCTGCGTAGGCAACTGGTAGCTCCTCAGCAACCCTCTCAAGAAGCTCTGCATGCACAGCCCTGCCAGCAAGCATCTCCTTTGTGACTCTGTAGCCCAATTTTCTCCTGTACCAGCTTCTCCTCAGACACCCTGTTAGCTCAGTCACATACACAGTATCAAGCCTATCAGCAGGCTCAACATCAAGAGCCCTGTTAAAGATTTTCTCAATCACTTCCAACATTTCTCATCCACCTTCCCAATTCATCTAACATTAGGTGCAACGCAAGCCATGTTATTTTCTCACCCAACAAAAATAAAAAGTGTGTTCATTGTTTTCTGTTTTCCTTCTTCTCCTCTGTATCGAGAAGCATTTGCATTGTGTTCACTATTACTGTTGATAATGCATCTGTAAGCAGTGATAGACCTATTGCTGTGTAAAGCCTTTCTCTGAGTCCTGCCATCTTTTTGCATTCCTCTTCACACTTCTCCCTATCTGCTACAACAAGGCTTGTATAGTTGTACACATCTCTGTAGCCACACTTTGGGCACGTTACAACAAAGTGTATTGGTGCGTCGCACCAGCACTCAAATGGTGTCCCAATTCTGTAGCCACACTTCCTGCACACAATATATGCAGAGCTCATGACACTAAATCCTCTAACCCGTTTAGTATCTTTTCAAGCTTCTTATAGATTTCTGTGTCTTTTAGTGCTTCCAATAGTTTTAGCCACCTCTCTATGCATTCCTTGTTCTCTAGGCACCTCCTTATGCTTCTCTTCATCTCCCACTGTGCTATTTTTGTGCCTATGTATGCACCTAGCGATACCCCTATAAGTAGCTGTACAAGGTTAAGGATATATGTCTGCCAGTCCATCTATGTAGCACCAAGTGCATATACCTTTATGTACTCAGTCATTGTGTCTATGACTCTCATGTCTATTGTTGCTCCCTTTGCTATCCAGTTCCTCTGTATATATGTTCTCCACATGTTTATAAGCATATTCATGTCAAACACCCTGCACTTCAGGTACCTAGCTGGTCTTTCAAGAACCTCGTCAAAGTCCACCCTAATAAGCTTGCCATCAAACACTCCCAGGAATGCTATATCCATTGGCTTGTTGGGTTTCGGTATAGCTCTGAGCGTGGTGTAGTGCCTCTGTAGAGAGATGTCTATATGCATTGTGTCTATGCACATGCTGTGTGGAACACCCTTTATCTCTGTGTATGCATCCTCCCATATATGCATCTTGTGCTTCACACTACTAACTGCATCCACCATTGCATCTAGCTCTAGCTCTGATGGGTATCTTACTCCGAATCTCTGCACCCACCAAGCAGTACCTTCTTTTTCTGTTATGCCCCTCTTCTTCTTAGCCCTGTACACACCTCTCAACCCCTCTAAAGCATCCAATGCTAAGCCACGGTTAAAGAATGATGCACATGGAATTATATGCATTCCCCTCTCGGTTCTGAACACAAGTAGCGATGCTTGAACCACGTTGTATATCTCGTTGAGCAAATCCATTGTGGCTTCCCTGCATCCCGGTATGGTTAAGTCACAGTCAAGGAAAATCATGTTGTCTGCTGATATCCCTATTCTTGCCTCTGACCATCTATCCCTCAGCATAACCATCATCTTCTTGAAGTTCAGCAAAGAGGCTGACCATGTCCTTCTAGTCAGTCTCCTTGGAATAGCTTCCTCAGCCATTTTCACACCTCCAAAAACAAAAAATATGCATGTTTATGAGTTTAGCGTTCTATATATTGTGTACCATATGTTTGCATTTATCAGGTGCTCCAGCAACCTCTTCAGGTCTCTGTATGGTATATACGTCTTTGTGACTGTGCTGTAATACCTCTTTGCCTGCTCTGGAAGTGCTCTGTATAGCCTGTCCTCTATGTACATCAGCCTAGCCTTCTTTTCAAGCATCTCCTCCTCTATAGCCCTCGCCACCTCTGGTAGCTCTGCCTCCAGCCTCTCCATCTCTGCCCTTGTGAATGCTGGTGTCATCATCGACTCTAGTGTGTAGTACAACGCAGAAACCTCTTCACATGGTAGCTCAACATCTACCACAGCCGTTAAAGACCTGCCGTTCTCCTCATACCCATCTGATGCAGTTATCCTTGCACTTGTTATCAAGCCAGCTTCGCACTCTGAGTAAGCCTCCTCTATCTGTGAGTACATCTCAAACATTGTCCCAGTCAGGTACATGTCAAGTGCTAGTGATATGCCGTCCCTAACCCTCTCCATAGCCTCCTTCTTTGTTACCTTCATCCTCTTTGCCCATGAGTCTGCAATGTCCTCAGCAATCTTCTCAGCTAGCTGTGAGATGTCTGTGTCTGGGCATATGGTGTACACAGCCTCAAACCTCCTCCTCTTGTCAAAAAGGATTGTTATTGGTATGTCTATGCATGACATCTATCCATACCCATACTCATCCATCACAGTCGCCCAGCCCTTCTTAACAACCTCGTCAGCTGTCTCTGGGTCGTTCTCCCCTATCAGCCTGATGGTAGCTATCTGCACTGCGTGTGAGTGCCTCTTTCTCCTGCCCTGCAAAGTGCTTGTCAGAGCATTTTTGTCAATGCTCTGCCTCCTTGTGACGTGTAGGACTGCGTACATCAGTGTCTCTGGCAATACCTTGCCTGTCACATAATCCGATATCCTTATCTGCTTCCTCTCAACGTGTATAATCGTCATTCTGTCAAGAAGTGCACCGTGTACATCTCCCCAGCTTGTGAATATTGTTTCAACTGTTTCCCTCTCCTCACCATACCTGCCACTGCTGTTTCCAAACCATATGGTGTTCACCAGCTTCTCTATGACTCCTAGTGTGTGTAGCCTTGATGTTGGTCTCACAACAACTCCGTTCTCCAGGAATGTTGGGAGGTATGTTATTATCCCTGTCTGCATGACGTAGTTAGAGCTCCACTTATCAATTTCATCAAATATCACACCGTTTGCAATCATTGCAAAGCCATATACACCACTTCTAGCGTCGTAGAACATCCCTGCTGGTGTTGGGCAGGAGGTTGTGTAGAACCACCCTGCTACTTTCATTGCCCATACACCGAAATAGGTCTTTCCTGATTCTGGTGGTGTCAGCTGGACAACGTGAAACGGGTACTCATCTACCACTAACGGCATTATTCTGGGTAGCAACAGTCTCCTAACTTCCGCTACGTTTTTGTATCCAAGCCCCTCTATAATCACCTCTGCTGGTGTATAGAGGTTTATCAGCTTCTTTGCAGTTTCAAACTCCTCTGCCGTGGGTAAAATGCTTTGGACACCAGCTATCATGTAGCCTCCACCAGCCTTTACAATTCTCCAGATGTTGTTCGTCCTTAAACGCATCAGCACGGCTTCAGGTGTTGAACCAAGCTTTGATAGTGGGCATGATGCCTCTATGTTGAAGAACCTCAGGAATGCTGTCATACCCTTCAACCTATATGAAGATGGCTTCCCCACTATCTCAACACTTCCACGCATCTCTAGTTCTAGTTGCACCTCCTCTGGGTCGTAGCGTGGGAGAGAAGGCTTCTCAACCAAAAAGTCCTCTAGTTTAACCTCCTTGGAAATGGTATGACCATCATTAGATATGTTCTCACCCGAGGAAAAAAATAAAGAGTTTGTTTAAAAAGTTTTATGTTTGTGGGCATTTACATGGTACTCCTTTTGCGAACTCTGGTGCGTTCTGCTTTATGTAGTCTATAAGGGGTAAGAAAAGCCTGCAGAGCCCTGGGTTCTCTGATACTTGGAGCAGGGCACTGCTTATGATTGCTGATATCGGTGCGTATGGCATGTCTCTGTACTCCAATGCAAAGCTCAGCAACGTTATGACTGCATATGTGTAGTCCACCACATTTACCACAAACTTCCATGTTATGTCTCTGTTCTCATCCGCAAACTCCCTGATTGTGTCTGCCAGCATCTTTACAAAGTCGTAGTTAGTCCCCCCCTCTATCACATCTGCAAACATCTTCAGAAACTCTCTAGGTGTCACAGCATCTGTTGTCTCCAGCACCTCTACTCCTCCTCCTCAACCGTTACAGCAATTTCATTCAAAACCTCGTTGCATGCTTTATCACGTACACAGTCTATGAGTATCCTTGGGTCTATGTCCTGCAACGTAATTAGCTCTACAAATAGGTACGCCCTTTTCTCATTCAAACCCATTCTCACACCCATTCAAAAAATAAAAAATTTGAAAAAAAGGTTTTGAGTTTATGAAGCGGCTTTGGGTTGCTCGTTATACTGGCAGGTAGACTCTTGGGAATCCCCTGTCTGTTATCGTAACCTTTATCTTTGTTCCTTTCTTCAGCTTGTAGATGTTGCCCTCCTTAACCCCGTAGGTCTTTAGCAGTCTGTAGAATGTTGAGCGTGGGTTGTTTGATACTCGTATTGGGAACAGTGCATAGGTTGTGTTGTTCACCTTGACAATAAGTTGTATGCACTCAGCATCCTTTCTCTCTAGCCACCTCTGCTTAATAGCCTCATTCCTGATTCTCTGTACAGCTGGAAACTCCACACATTTTCCACGCAATACATCTACTACCTCAGCCTCTATGGGTGTCCCTATCTCTGCTACCTCTAGCTCCTCTAGGGCTATCTCTTCTTTTATTTCTTCACCCATTTTCACACCCGCTAAAAAAATAAAAAAATGGTTTTTGGTTCAAAAGTATGCATCACATGTATAGTGCTCTTCAGACACCTCAAACACATTGAATAGCTGAACCAACATGTCCAATACGAAGTCTATATATTCATTGGGGTCATCTACCTGCACCTGTATAGACCCTGTTTTCATTGGTGTACCAGTTTTCTCAGTCATTACCTCAACCTCAGCAAAGTCCAGTAAGTTGTTTGTAAACTTCAGTGTTATGTAGAGCCTCAGTATCCCTGACCTTGGCTGTAGAACTAACAGCCACCTATACATTTCTACTACAACTAGACTTTTCTCTTCTACACCTGGCATGGTTTTCACCACCAAAAACAAAAAAATGGTTTTGGTTTAGGGGTCATCTATGTGTGCTGTTACCTCTGCAATTATTAAGCCACCTAGTAACATATTTAGCATACCTATAAGCAGGTACACTAATGACTTCCACACTATGTCAATAAATTCTTTTAAGCATTCTGAAGATAGGCACAGTTCTGCACTTCTTACTATGTGCACAGACATTATCATAAACACTATACCAAGTATAAACATTGCTATGCCAAATACAAGCATTATGACAATTAGTATGTTTTTCATATTTACTCACGCATATACTGTCTGATGTTTATTATGTGAGCATTTTTCTGCAAGCATTTTCTTACAGCGTCATGTATCTCCATAGTTGTTTCACATTCTTCATATAATAGTGATTTCTTCTGGTATAGGCTGAAGCACACCACTATATACACTTTACGTTGCATTCTTAGCTCGGGCACTCTCTTTACATAGCTGGATTGTTCCTGAGACTCCATATTTCTCAAGCCATTCGATTAACTGTTTCTTGTTGCGTGCGTACTGCTTTCTGCATGTATGTGTATAGAACTTGTCATACTCATTCATAATTTCGTCAATAATCTCGTAGAATGCATATGCACATCTAGACCTGTTTGTCAGGTGGTAGTATAGCTGTTTAGCGTCCTGTATCAGCATGTGACACATTGGGCAGGCAGATTTAGATAGATGTTCATACCACCTTGGATACCTCTCCTCAATGTACTTCTCTACAAATACTGTGAACACTGGGTAGCTCTTCCTCTCCTTCTCAAGATATTTTTTATCTAGAAGCATTTTCTTGATTACAATCCTGAACATATTACCACCTCCTAA